>ERZ1673752.358-NODE-358-length-81260-cov-44.199347_pt1 | contig 81260 bp, 63 predicted proteins | sample MGYA00580195_ERZ1673752 | MGnify/ENA primary metagenome ERZ1673752 (study PRJEB41218, sample SAMN15661744) | gut metagenome | host: Homo sapiens | place: Canada: London | collected 2015-08-20/2019-03-30 | study: EMG produced TPA metagenomics assembly of...
AGGGTGTCCTTTCGCGTTCAATCACCCGCCGCAGCGGCAGAATTGCAAAATCATGATACAAAAATTGATTTTGCAATTCTGAAAGCAGCTTGGCGAAAAAGTCCAGCGGGACTTTTTTGACAAGCTGCGCGGCCCCTGCCCGCAGGCAGGAGCCGCCCGAAAGTCAGAAGCGGAAATAGATGAACGGATTATACGACGAGCTGAGAATGAACACGATGCACACGATCAGCAGAAGGCCCGAGGCAAGGTTCGCCAGCAGGATGCCCTTCGCGCCCTTCGGCTCCCGGCGCAGCAGCGGCAGGCAGCACACGATGCCGAGCGGCAGGTAGACGACGGCCTTCAGAAGGGAGACGTTCGTGGCGGCGGCAGCCACCCAGTCCGTCGCCTGCGGGACGAACATGAGCTTCAGCGCATGGCACAGCGACGGGAAATCGGTCAGGTCGAACAGCACCCAGCCGATCAGCACGAAGAACGCCGTATAGAGCCAGCGCACGGCCTTCGGCAGCCGCTCCAGCAGCCGCCCCAGAAACAGCTTTTCCGCCAGCAGCAGAAGCCCGTAATACAGGCCCCAGAACAGGAAGTTCCACTGTGCGCCGTGCCAGAAGCCGGTCAGCGCCCAGACGACCAGAATATTCCGGATCCAGCGGGATTTTTTGACCCGATTGCCGCCGAGCGGGATGTAGACATAGTCGCGGAACCAGGTTGACAGGGAGATGTGCCACCGCCGCCAGAAATCCGTGATGGAAAGGGCGGTATAGGGGTGGTCAAAGTTCTCCAAAAAATGGAAGCCGAACATCCGCCCCAGACCGATGGCCATGTCGCTGTAGCCGGAAAAATCGAAATAGATCTGCAGCGCATAGGCTACGGCGGCAAGCCAGTAGAGCGTGGTGCCGTAAACGGCGCTGTCTCCGGCGTAGATCGTCTCGGCGATGCGGGCGATGTTGTTTGCCAGAATGACCTTTTTTGCAAGGCCGAGGATAAAGCGGCGCAGACCGGCCGCCACGTCGTCGATCGATTCATGGCGTTCCTGAATTTCTTGCTCGACCGTCTCATAGCGGACGATCGGCCCGGCGATCAGCTGCGGGAAGAAGCTGACGTAGAGGAGCAGGTAAAAATAGTTGCGCTGGACGCGAATTTCGCCGCGGTACAGATCGATCACATACGAGAGGATCTGGAAGGTATAGAAGCTGATGCCGATGGGGAGCGTCAGCTTCGGCAGCGCGCTCCAGCCGAACAGGGCGGAAAGATTCTCCGAAAAGAAATTCAGATATTTGAAGACGAAGAGATTCCCGACGAGCAGAACGACCGTGACGATCAGAATGAGCTTCCGGTGTGCGGTGCAGCGCTCCATCAGCAGGCCGCCGCAGTAGGCCGCGAGCGTGGCGGCGAGCATCAGCAGCAGGAAGCGCGGCTCGCCCCAGGAATAGAACAGGAGCGAGGCGAGCAGCAGGACGACATTGCGGTAGACGCGGTTTTTGCTCAGGTAGTAGGCGGCGGCGACCAGCGGGAAAAAGGCGTAGACAAAGGTGATACTGCTAAAAACCATGGCTCAGTTCTCCAGTGCAAAGTCGGGCGAGATATAATAGTCGACGTTTCCGATCAGCAGGACCTTCGTGATGCTGTTCCTGCGCAGATAGTCGCTCAGGGAGAAGTCGCTTCCCAGATAATTGCGGTAGTAGCGCAGGTCGACGGAATATGTCCTGCCGAAGTGGGAAGCCAGCAGTTTCAGAATGGCGTTGTCATAGGATTCACCGATGACAAGCACGTTCTCCCGGTCGGTCCGGCCGGTGTCAAAGATGATCTCGCCGTCGTCCCCGCCGTAGAAGGCGCCGTAGCTGAGCGCAAGCTCGCCCGGAACGGCATCCTGCCTGCCGTAGTCATCGGCAGGCTCGCCGTTGCGTGTGACCGTCATCTCCGGATAGGCAAAGCGGTAGACGGTGAAGGGCTCCGAGAAGATGTCAAGCCCCGTTCCGGCCGCCTTGGAGCCGGAAAACTCGCCGAGCGTCTCGGTCGCGGTCGGCTCCAGCGGCGCATCCGTGCAGCCGAGGAAGGAGAGCAGCTCCCGATAGGCGCGGTAGGAGCCGAGGTAATTCCAGTGGTGATCCGTCCGGTAAAAATATTCGGAGAATGCGGCAAAATCGGGAATTTCGTATTCCAGCATCCGGTCCTCCGGCAGGTCCAGCATGGAAAACAGCAGATCGTCGGCATAGACCCGCTCGCCGGTCTCGAAGTTGATATCCGTGTCCTTTTCGATGTAGCAGACGTAAAATTCCGTGTCGGGATGGGCGGCGAATATGGCGTTATAATTTGCGGCGCGCTCCTCCAGCGTGGGACGGAGCTTCTCCAGATCGCGCGTTTGATACGTCAGGTAATCCGAGAACAGCTGCACATCGCCGACCCGATAGTAGCGGCCGTTTTCCAGCACGGGCTTCAGCAGTGCCTTGGTCAGCTTGGACGACAGATCGTTATACCGCGCCTTGAACCGTTCCGCAAAGGGAGTCTGATCCCCCAGCGCGGCCTCCAGCTGATCCTGAAACGTGCCGTCGGCGTAGCTTCCCGGCGTCGGCAGGGCCGCGCGGTTTGCATAGCGGTTTTCATAATAGTTGATCTCCTTTGGGAAGAAGACCGTCCGCGCCAGACCGAGCAGCAGCCCGCAGAGGATCAGCCCCACAAAGGCAAAATTGATCACTTTCTTCAAAATATCGTTTCCCTCCCTGCATGGGACATCGCCTGTCGTGATTTTGCAAAATCATCAGCTTGTCAAAAGCCCTTTCGGACTGTTTCCCCTCCGAAACTTTCGGCTGGGCAGGTTTTTGACAGTCTGAATCATATCATAAAGGGAAAGTGTTTGCAAGGGAGAATCCGGGCTGCACGGCGGAACCGGCAGAAAGCGCTTGCCTTTTGGGGGAAAACGCGGTATAATGGTGCAATCACGCTGCACGGGAGGGAAACGCTTGAAGCTGAAAAAGATGATCGATAAAACGCTGGCGCTTTATCTGCTGGTCGGCGTTCTGAACTTCATCGTCTGCACGGGGATCATGTTTCTCCTTTATAATGTGGCCGACGTCAGCAAGCACTTTGCGCCGATCGTGAACTACGGCCTCGGCAGCATCATCTGGTATCTTTCCTGCAACTATCTGCTCTTCCCCGGCCACAAGACCACCTCGAAGCAGCTGCTGTGCTTTGTGCTGGACATTGTTGTGTGCTATCTGCTGTCGTATTATCTCATCGGGCCGTATGTCTCGCGCCTGCTGCTGCGCTCGCACTCCGTGACGCGCTTCTTCTCGTTCGGCGGCACGGAGAATATCCGCGGCAACTGCGAAATGTCCGTTGGTTCGCTCAGCTATGCGCTGCTGAACTATTTTGGCCAGCGCTACTTCGTCTTCAGCGACCGCTTCGCCGCCCGTAAGGACAGAAATACCGAAGCATAAAGCAATTCCCCGGGGCAGGATGAACCGCTCTGGGGAATTTCATATATCGCGGCATGTGTAAGGAAGCAGCATACCGTTCCCGGTGCAATGCTGCCGATAAAGCGGACCGGAAGGCATTGTGCCACAGAATGCGTGCCTGTTTTTGCTCAGCCCTCCATACACCGCAGCACGGTCTCTTCCGGGACGATGGCGGAGATGCCGCCGGGGTACTGCGTGGACAGGCTGGCCGCCGTGGCGGCGAAGCGGCCGATGGCGGTCAGCTCGTCCTCCGTCAGCGCCTCGGGCGCGCGGCCCAGCTGCAGCAGGCGGCTGACGGCGCTGCCGCCGAAGATATCGCCCGCGCCCGTTGTGTCGACCGGCAGGACGCGCGGCGCGGCCACGCGGACGGCTGCCCCGGCATTCTGCAGCAGGCAGCCCTTCGGCCCGCAGGTGACCATGGCCAGGCGGACGCCGAAGTCCGCAAGCAGGCGCGCTGCGCCCTCCTCGGGACCGCAGCCCCAGAGAAAGCGCACCTCGTCGTCGCTGATCTTGACGATATCGGCCTGCCGCAGGCCCCAGAGGATCTGCGTTTTCGCCGCTTCGGCATCCGGCCACAGCGGCAGGCGGAGGTTCGGGTCGAAGCTGAGGAGCTTGCCGTGCGCGGCGGCGTAGGCGGCGGCCTGCTGCGTGGCGGAGCGCACCGGCTCCTGCGTCAGGCTCAGGCTGCCGAAGTGGAGCAGACGCGCCTCGTCCAGCAGCGAAAGGTCCAGCTCGTCAAAGCGGAGCTGTGTGTCCGCGCCCGGCTTGCGGGCAAAGCTGAACGCGCGCTCGCCGCCGGGGCCGAACGTGACGAAGGCCAGCGTTGTGAACACGGACGGATCGCGCACGATGCCCTCCGTGCGGATACCGGCCTGCGCCAGTGTGGCGCACAGAAGGTCGCCGAACGTATCCGCGCCGACCTTGCCGAGCATGGCGCCGCTGCAGCCGTAGGCGTGCAGGGCGGCCAGAAAATTCCCCGGCGCACCGCCGGGATGGGCGGCGAGGGTGGGGTAGCCGTCGCGGTCCGTGTCGACCGTGGCAAAGTCGATCAGAAGCTCGCCGAGTGCAATGGCATCCAGCATGAAGGATCCCTCCGTATCAGAATTCGGAACAGAATGAAGAATAGAAAATGAAAAATCAAGTCGGCACAGCACCATTCAGCGAGAGCATTCGGCGAAAAAGATCCGGGAAAGACCGAAGATGTAATTGTGCGGTGCTGCCGTAATAATCAAAGCCCGAGCCTTTCCAAAGCGGCCATGCGCAGGGCGAGGCAGAAGATCTGCATGGCCTGCTCCAGCTCCTCCACGGGCGGGAAGCTCGGCGCGATGCGGATGTTGCTGTCGGCGGGGTCGTTCCCGCCGGGATAGGTCGCTCCGGCGGGCGTCATGGTCACACCGGCCTCGGCGCACAGAGCGAGCGTGCGCTTCGCCGTACCGGGCATGGCGTCGCATGAGACAAAGTAGCCGCCCTTCGGCTCCGTCCAGCTCGCGATGCCGAGCGGGGCGATACCGCGCAGGGCCGCCAGCACGGCCTCGAACTTCGGGCGCAGGATGGCGGCGTGGCGCTGCATGAGCTCGAGCACATGGGCCTTGTCCTGCAGGAAGCGGACATGACGCAGCTGGTTGACCTTGTCATAGCTGATGGTCTGCGCACCGAGCAGACCGGAGAGGTATTTCAGGTTCGCCTCGGACGCCGCCATGACGGCCACGCCCGCACCGGGGAAGGTGATCTTGGATGTTGAGGCAAATTCATAGACCATGTCGGCGTTCCCTGCCTCACGGCACAGCGTGAGCATGTCGCGGAAGGGAACAAACTGGCCATAGACCTCGTGCAGGCAGTAGGCGTTGTCCCACATCAGGGCAAAGTCCGGCGCGGCGGGGCGCAGGGCGGCCAGCCGGTCGACGACGGCGTCGGAATAGACGATACCCTGCGGGTTGGAGTATTTCGGCACGCACCAGATGCCCTTGACGGCCGGGTCGCGCACGGCGGCCTCGACGGCGTCCATGTCCGGGCCGTCCGGCGTCATGGCGATGGGGATGAGCTCCATGCCGAACGACTGCGACACGCGGAAATGGCGGTCATAGCCCGGCGCGGGGCACAGGAAGCGGACGACGGGCTCCTGCGACCACGGGCGCGGCGAGTGCAGCAGGCCATGCGTCCAGGCCTTGGCGATGAGGTCATACATGAGGTTCAGGCTGGCACTGCCGCCGACGAGGACCTGCGAGGGCGTCACGCCCAGCAGCTCGGCAAACAGGCGCTTGGCCGAGGGAATGCCGGTCAGCTCGCCATAGTTGCGCACGTCGAGCGCGCCGTCGAAGCAGTCCTCCGGAGACTGCAGCACGGTCAGAATGCCGCTGACCATGTCAAGCTGCGTGCGGCTCGGCTTGCCGCGGGCCATGTTCAGAGAGAGCTCCTTCGCCTTCCAGGCGTCGTACTGCTCCTGCAGCGCGGCATATTCCGCGCAGCGCTCCGAACGGGTGTAGTCTGCATAGGGCTTCATGGTGTGACCTCCAAAAAGTTTTTCGGTTTGCCCCCATCTTACCGCGCAGCGGGCGGAATGTCAATCGGTTTCCTGCATTCTTTGCATGAAAAAAATCGCTTTTTGACGGCGGATGCAAACTATGCGAATTATTTGCAGCGCAACTTGCAAAACAGCTGGATATCTGCTATGATAAATCAGAATTCACCTGAATAGGAGAAGGAGACGGTGATTTTGGCACAGATCGACCTGACGACGGGCTCCATTCCCAAAACGCTGCTGCGCTTTGCGTTCCCCATGATCTGCGGGAACCTGCTGCAGCAGCTTTATAATGTAGCGGACACGCTCATCGTCGGCCGGTTTCTTGGCTCGGACGCGCTCGGCGCGGTCGGCTCGTCCTATACGCTCATGACGTTCCTGACGTCCATCCTGCTCGGCCTGTGCATGGGCAGCGGCGCGCTGTTCTCCGTCTGTTGGGGGCAGCGGGACCTTGCCAGACTCCGGCGGCAGACGCATGCGGCCTTCGTGCTCATCGCGGTGTGCACCGTCGTGCTCAATGCGGCGGCCTTTCTGCTGCTCGATGCGATGAAAACGCTCCTGTCCGTCCCGGCGGAGGTCTGGCCCCTGATGCGGTCGTATCTGTTCGTCATTTTCTTCGGCATCGGCGGGACGTTTTTTTATAATTATTACGCCTCGCTCCTGCGCGCGGTGGGCAATTCGCTCGTCCCGCTCCTCTTCCTTGCGGCGGCAGCCGTGCTCAACATCGCGCTCGACCTCGTGTTCGTGCTCGTGTGCCGGTGGGGCGTGGAGGGCGCTGCGGCCGCGACGGTGCTGGCGCAGTGGCTCTCCGGCATCGGCACGGCGGTCTATACCCTCGTGCGCTGTCCGGAGCTGCGGGCCCGGCGGGAGGAGCGGCGCATCACGGGCGCCATGCTGCGGGAGCTTCTGAGCGCCTCGGTGCTGACATGCCTGCAGCAGTCCGTGATGAACCTCGGCATCCTCATGGTGCAGGGACGCATCAACAGCTTCGGCCCCGTGATCATGGCGGCGTTCGCAGCCGCCGTGAAGATCGACTCGTTTGCCTATATGCCGCTGCAGGACTTCGGCAATGCGTTCTCCACGTTCATTGCACAGAACTACGGCGCGCAGCAGCCGGAGCGCATCCGCCGCGGCATCCGCACGGCCGTGCTCCTGTCGTCGGTCTTTGCCGTGTGCGTCTCGGCCTGCGTCGTGCTGCTTGCTGCGCCGCTGCTGGGGCTGTTCCTGCAGCCGGGCGAGACGGAGATCCTGCAGGCCGGTGTGACCTACCTGCGCATCGCGGGCGCGTTCTATGTGGGCATCGGCGGGCTGTTCCTGCTCTATGGCCTGTACCGCGCCGTCGGCAGACCGGGTATGTCGCTCGTGCTGACGGTCATCTCGCTCGGCACGCGCGTGGCGCTTGCCTATGCGCTTTCGGCCGTCCCGGCCATCGGCGTCGTGGGCATCTGGTGGTCCATCCCCATCGGCTGGGCGCTTGCGGATCTCACGGGCGTGCTCGTCTGGCGGCGCGCCGGGCGAAAGTTGACAGAAAATTCACACCCCGGCGCGAAAATGCGTTGAAAAGCCCTGTGTGGTGTGATATGATTGGAGCATCATTCGGAAAGCGAGAAACATTATGGATCTGGAACACAACGAAAACGAAGAACTGGAAGTGACCCCGGCCGAGCCGGAGGCGGCCCCGGAGGCCGAACCGGAAACCGCGCCGGTCCCTGAGGCGGAGCCGGAGGAGAAGCCGGAGGAGAAGCCTGCGGAAAAGAAGCCCGGCATGTCCAAGGGCGCAAAGATCGCCATTTTCCTGGCGGCGCTGGCTCTTGCGGCGGCCATCGCGGCCTGCGTCCTGCTCATCACGGGCCGCAAGGATCACCCGGCCGAGACGGAGGCCCCGCAGACGGAGGCGACTGAGGCAACGGACGGCACGACCGAGACCGTCGCGGACAAGACGCTCGAAGCGGGCGAGGAGGTCACGACGACCTACGGCAAGGCGGCCAATCTGATCGACGCCGATAACTTCGGCAAGAACGCCGTCACGGACAACGCCTCCTATACTACGGGCACGGCGGAGGCCGGCGATGTGCAGATGCGCACGGTCGTTGCGCGCGACGCGACGGGCTACTGCCTGACGAACGCCGACCTGCAGATCTACTACTGGATGGAATTCTACCAGCTCATGAACAACTATGGCTCCTATGCCTCCATGCTGGGTCTGGACTACACGAAGGCGCTGGCCCTGCAGGACGCCCCGAGCGGCGGAACGTGGGAGCAGTATTTCCTGACGAGCGCCACGAACAACTTCGCCGAGATCCGCGCCCTGTATCTGGCGGCGCAGGAGGCGGGCTATGAGCTGCCGGAGACGGACGCCTCCTCCATCGAGGACGTGCTGGACCCGGAGGGCAGCTTTGCCAAGAGCGCGGCGGACAACGGCTATGACGATGTCGATGCCTATCTGCAGGTCAACTTCGGCAAGGGTGTCACGACCGAGATCTATCACGACTATCTGCTGACGTATTATACGGCGGTGAACTATTATAAGAACGTGCTGTACGGCGAGTCTGCCAACGCGCTGACGGATGCCGAGATCGAGGCCTATTATGACGAAAACGCCCAGAGCTATATCGATCAGGGCGTGACGAAGGTCAACAACGTCTCCGTCCGCCACATCCTCATCCAGCCCGAGGGCGAGAAGGACAGCGACGGCAACTACAGCGATGAGGCGAAGGCAGCGGCCAAGGCGGAGGCCGAGCGCATCCTTGCCCTCTGGCAGGCCGACCCCACGGAGGACAACTTCAAGACGCTTGCGCTGGAGTACAATCAGGACCCCGGCTCCAAGGACAACGGCGGCCTGTATGAGGACTTCCAGCCCGGCAAGATGGTCACGGAGTTCAACGACTGGTGCTTCGACGAGAGCCGCCAGCCCGGCGATTGTGAGATCGTCGAGACGACCCATGGCTACCACATCATCTATTTCATCGGCCAGACCGAGACCCGCGCCTGGTTCGACACGGCGAAGGACGACATGGCTTCCGCCGCAGCCGGTGAAAAGATCACAGAGCTGAAAACAAAGTACCCTGTAGAGTTCAACTTCAATAATGTCGTGATCTACGACCTGCTGAGCGCTTCCGTCTCGGCATCCTGACACGAAGACAGCACGGGTGCGCCGCGGCAGCAGCGGCGCACCCGTGCTGAGCTTGTCAAAAAAGAATTTTTGACAAGCTCTCAAACGAGACCCGTTTCACTGGGCTCTCGTTTGAAAAGGCTGCGGCTCGCTGCATCGCACGAAGGGCACGCCTGCGGCGCATCCTTCGCATGTTTGCGAGCCGAGCGGTATTTTCTCCGACGTACACGCCGCCGGAGAAAATGATTTCCATTTTCTTTGCGCCTGCGGGCGCAAACTCTGCGAGGCTTTTTCGACAGTCTGCCGGGTGCGCCGCGGAAGCAGCGGCGCACCCGTGCTTTTTCTGTTTTTTGAACCGGAAGGAGAGAATGAACCATGCAGGAAACGGAATTCCAATTTGCGGGCGCGCAGGGGACGGAGCTTCCCGCGCGCCTGTGGCTGCCGGACGGGCAGCCACGCCTCGTGCTGCAGATCAGCCACGGTATGACGGAGCACAGCGGACGCTACGACACGCTGGCTGCTGCGCTGGCAGAGCATGGCATTGCCTGCGCGGCTTTTGACCTACGTGGGCATGGCCGCAATCCGGGCAGCCGTACCTGTGCCGACATGGGGCCGGACGGCTGGGAGCAGTCGCTTTCTGATCTGCAGCGCTTTTGTGAGAGACTGCGGGAGAGCTTCCCCGGTGTGCCGTTGGGAATGCTGGGCTTTTCCCTCGGCTCCTTCCTGCTGCGGGACGCGCTCTGTCGGGGCATGGTCGCTCCGGCGGGGGTGATCCTTGCGGGAACGGGTACGCAGCCGGGCGCGGTGCTTGCCGTCATACAGGCGATCGTCCGGGGCCAGCTGCGCCGGGCAAAGCCCGGCGGTACGACGCCGCTGGTGCAGAAGCTTTCCTTTGGCGCCTATAACCGGAAATTTGCGCCGAACCGCACCCGGGCGGACTGGCTCTGCGCCGACGAAGAAGCGCTCGACCGCTACTGCGCCGACCCGCTGTGCCGGCCGGATATCTCAGCGGCGCTGTTTCTGGAGCTGCTGAGCGCCATGCGCCGCACCGGCGGAAAGCGCGCGCTTGCGAGCTGGAACCGCTGCCCAATCCTGCTGCTGTCCGGCGCGGACGATCCTGTCGGCGCGATGGGAAGCGGCGTAAGGCAGCTCGGCGCGGCGATGGAACGGGCGGGACTCCCCGTGCAGACGGTCCTGCTGCCGGGCGCGCGGCATGATATCTTTCATGAGGAGGCGGGCGGCGCCGCCGCGCAGGCGCGCAGCCGCATTCTGCGCTTCTGCGAAACGATACTGGCGGAGTCGGAGAAGCCGCGGAATCAATCGCCTGCGGAGAAATAGGGGCGCGGAAATAGCTCCCTTCCCACAAAAACCGGAGACCCGGCGAAAGCTGCTGTGAAGTGCTTCCGCCGGGTCTCCGGCTGATTTTATGCCTATTATTCCTCCGTCAGCAGATGACGGGCCAGCTCTTCATTCTCCGCGGCCAGCTCCCGCAGGCTGCGGATATTTTCGGCCTCGAACATCTGCTCGGCCATGGCCGTGTCGATGAGGTCGCACAGCGAGGCGGCGCTTGCCTCCTCCAGCGGGAGGTAGAGGTCCTGTCCGAGGTAGTCGAGAAAGCCGCTGACCTTCGGGTCGTAGACGACGCCGACTATCGGCACGCCCTGCCCGGCGGCAAAGATCAGCGTGTGCAGCCGCATGGCGATGACGAGCGACATCCGGCGGATGAGTGCCACGATCTCCGTGCCGTTGCTCCCGGCCTCCAGCAGCAGATACGGGCAGCGCAGCTGTGCGGCGACGGCGTTCAGCGCGGCGCGGTCACGGCACGGCTCCATGGCATAGAGCACCGGCGTCAGGCCGTACTCCCGGTGGGCGTATTCCGCCGCGTTCGCAAAGGCGGCGATGTGACGGTCGAAGTCCTTCCACGGGCGCAGGGCGAACAGGGCGTAGCGCGTGCCGTCTGCCAGACCGCTGCGGTGCAGGAAGCTGCGGATGGCGGGCGTGTCGCCCGGATCGATCAGCAGGGCGGGGTCCGCCGTCAGGTGGATCTCCGGCGTCGTCACGCCGAGGGCGCGGAGCGTCTCCTCGGAGTAGCGGTCGCGCAGGGAGATGATCTCGGCATAGCGGTTGAGCGTTTTGGCGGTGCGTTCGCAGTTGCGCGGGCGCGAGACGGGGCCGATGCCGCAGCCATAGAGCATGACGCGGCAGCCCGCGCGGGCGGCCATGCGGATGCTCGAAAGGTAATAGAGGAGCGAGCGCGTGCTCGTGGTGTCCTGAATGAGGGTGCCACCGCCACTGAGGTAGAGCTTCGCGTGGCGCATCCTGCGGCGGATGGCGAGCAGCCGGAACGTATAGAGCGAATCGACGCAGGCGGCCGCGCGCGTCTCCTTCGGCGTGCGGCTGAGGGCGCAGATCGGCAGATCAGGGTCGATGTGGCGCAGCTGGGCAACGATGGCGTCGAGAATGGCGTTGTCACCGCCGTTGCCCTTGCCGTAGGCCCCGCAGATCACGACGCCGTCGCGCTCAAGCTTCGGGCGGCGGAAGCGGCGGATGATGATCTCATAATAATGCTTCTGCTTTTCGACCATGGCCTGCACGGAGAAGTCGCGCTTCGTCTTTTCATAGAGCGCCTCGCCCATGCCGCGGCGCTTTGCGGCATCTGTCGCCAGCGTGAGCATGTGGGCCGTGAGCGCGGAGACATCCTGCGGCTCGAACAGCAGACCGTTTTCGCCGTCGTCGATGAGGTAGGGCACGCCGCCGACGTTTGAGGCGATGGTTGCGCAGTGCATGCGCGCGCCCTCCGTCAGGGCATAGGGGAAGGTCTCGGACAGCGACGTGAGCACATTGACATCCAGTGCCTGATAGAAGCTGTTGACGTCCTCGAGCCAGCCGGGGAAGAATACCGTGCCCTCCGGACACAGCTCCTTGGCCAGCGCGCGGATCTCTCCGGCCTGTTCACCGTCGCCCGCGATGACAAGGCGGATGTCCGGCGCCTGCTTCACGGCCGCGGCAAAGGCACGCACGAGCGTCGTCATATCCTTGACGGGGGAGATGCGGGCGGCAATGCCGAACACGACGGTCCTGTCCGTCGGCGTCAGGCCGATGCCGCGCAGCCACTCATCCCGCGGGACGGTCTTGAGCGGGGTGGAGAAGTCGACGCCGTTATACAGCGGGAAAATGCGCTGCGGGTCGAACCCGCGCGAAATAAGGAGCTGGCGCATGCCGTCCGAAACGCCGATCCACGCGTCAAAGCGGCGCAGCGCGACCTTGTTGATGTTGCCGTAGGTCAGCGCAGCCAGCGGGCGGCCGAGATAGTCAAGCCGGTAGTCGCTGTGGATGGTGGAGATGACGGGGATGCGCGCCTGCCGCTGCACGAGCGCACCGATCATGTTCGCGCGGGCACCGTGGCAGTGCAGCAGCTGGCAGTCGTCGTGCCGGATGATGGCAAGGATGCGCTTGCGCACCGCCATGGGGTTGCTGCCTTCAATGACGGTCGTCGGGATGCCGAGACAGCGGGCCTCCTCGGCGAACGGTCCCTCCATAAAGCAGATCAGGTGGACATCCTCCGTGCGGTTCAGGCCCTGCAGCAGGGAAAGAACGTGCGTTTTCGCGCCGCCGACATCGCCGCCGGAGATCAGATGGATGAGTTTCATACGGTCATACCTCAAAATGGGCAGATCAGCTTGTCAAAAAAAGTCTCTGCGGGCTTTTTCGCCGAGCTGCTTTCAGGATTCCAAAATAAAATTCTGCAGCATAATTTTGCAATCCTGCCGCTGCGGCGGGGGATCAAACGCGGAAGGACACCCTGACGGTTTCCTTTCACACGTTTCTTCCCTCCGAAGCTTTTGACTTGGCAGGTTTTGACAACCTGATATCACTTGTGCCTCTTGTTGCCTCTTGCAATTCCGCGGCAAATCTGATAGAATCAGCTTGCCTGAATATTCATTATAATATATTTTGCGGAAAGAAGCAATCGGATTTCTCCCGTTTTTTCCGCCAACTGGAGGTTATCTTATGAAAATCGTCAAGAACGGCCGCCTGTTCGGCAAGCTGAACATCGTCGATGTACTCATCCTGCTTGTTGTGATCGCCGCTGTGGCCTTCCTCGCCGTGCGCATGGTGGGCGGAAGCGGCGGCGAAACGATCGCTGCCGACGAGCCGAGTGCGCAGGCGAACCTGCGCTACACCGTCCTGTGCGAGGACATGCCCCTGATGCAGGCGGAGAACGCCGTGACTGCCGTGACGGCGGAGGACTATGAGCTGAAGCTTGACGACGATTCCATCCTTAAGGTCAGTCCGAATCAGATCTTCAACAGCAACAAGTTCCAGGATGCGCAGATCACCTCGGCGGAAATTCTGCCGCAGGACGACAGTGCAGACGGCCAGCGCGTGACGGTCCGCTTTGTGATCGAGGCCGCTGCCAAGAACACCGTCGGTTCCTTCGTCGTCGGCACGCAGGAGGTCCGCATCGGCCGCGACTATACGGTCAAGACCGTGGATATCGAGATGCTCGGCACGGTCAGCGCCATGGAGAAGCTTCATGGATGAGCTGCTGAGGACCAGTCTGCTCTGGCGGCTGTTCGCGGCGCTTGCGGCCTTGTACCACCGCACGTTCCTGCCGCGGATGTTTGCGGCGATCCACCGCGCGTTTGCGGAGTCTTTGCCCGGCCGGGCGCTGCGCCGCCTGCTCGGCGGGCAGCCCGCCGTGGAGCGCTCGGCCTACCGCAGGCTGATGGACCGCGGCAATGCGTGGCTGTGCGGCATCGGGGCGCGCGTCGTGCCGGTGCTGGAGGACAGCCTTGCCTACCGCATTTACCGCCGCGTCATGGCAGCGCTGCGGAACAGCCTCCTGCTCGGCTGGCTGTTTGCGGGCGGCATGACGGGCTTTCTGCTGTTCCTGTTCTCGTCCTATGCGATCGTGGACTATCTGCTGCGCGACGTGCTGCAGCTGGCGGCCATTGCCGCCGTCTGGGATGAGCTGCTGATGCTCTTCTCGCTCGTGTGGGTCATCCACCGCCGCGTCGACACAAGGCGCCCGCTTTCCAGCACGGCCAACGGCATCGGCCTGTGGATCGCGTTCTATCTCACAGTGGGCGTGCTCCTGCTGATGACGGTCCGCCCTGCGCCGACCGTGAATTTCACGGGCTTCCGCGCGAGCATGGAATATCTGGCGGTGTTCTATCTTGTCACGCATCTCATCCGCGACGAGCGCGATTTCCGTGAGATGTACCTCACCATGGTCATCATTGCCACGGTGCTGGCCCTGCACGGCATCTGGCAGTTCATCATCGGTGTGCCCATTCCTGCAAGCTGGACAGACGCCGCCGAAGGCGCGGTGCGCACGCGTGTCTACTCCATCTTCAGCAATCCGAACATTATGGGCGCCTATATGATCCTGTTTGCGCCGATGACCATCGGTCTGGCCTATGCCTGCGAGCGCCCTTCCCAGAAGGTGCTGTTCTGGCTGTGCGGCCTTGCCATGTGTGCGGGCTGCCTGTTCACGATGTCGCGCGGCGCGTGGCTTGCGCTGGCTGCTGCGGCCGTGCTGTTCGCCCTGCTCATCGACCGCCGCCTGCTGGCCCTGATGCTCGTGTGCGGCGCAGTTGCCTGCACGCTGCCCTTCGTGCGCAGCCGCATCGGCTACCTGTTCACGCCGCAGTTTGCGGACTCGAACGCCCGCGGCGGCCGCGCAAAGCGCTGGGCCACGGCCATCGGCTACCTCAAGGCCACGGATCCCGTTTTCGGCATGGGCTATGGCATGTACGGCGGCGCGGTCGCGGTGAAAAACCCCGTCCTGCCGTGGGTCGAGTATATGTATGTGGATAACTACTATGTCAAGATCCTCACGGAGAACGGCGTTGTCGGCGTGACGGCCTTCGGCATGATGCTGCTCGGCCTCATCGGCAACGGCCTGCGCGGCTGTGTGCGCACGGCAAAGACCCGCTGGTCACCCCTGTGCGCCGGTATGCTGTGCGGCCTCGTCGGTGTGCTCCTCCACAGCGTGTTTGAGAGCATCTGGGAGGAGCCCTATATGATGGCCCTGTTCTTTGCCGTTGCGGCCATGATGGCCTGGGCCGGTCTGCTGCGCCGCAGAGCGCCCGAGGCTGCCTGACCGAAGCACAATTTAAAAATGCTGTAAATTATGTTGAAATTCCAACATAGTTTGCAGCATTTTTTATTTTTCCTGCAGGTTATGTAAAATTCTTGGCAAAATTATGAAAAAATATTTAAGAAAACACTTGTTTTTCCGCCGTGGACGTATTACAATGGGGGAACAATACTGGCGCTGGCCGGTTCGGCTTGTCAAAAAAGTCCTTTCCCGCTTTTCTTCCCTCCGCAGCGTTCAGCTGGACTGTTTTTGTCAGCCTGACCGGCTGCGGCCGGGCATATCATATCAAGGAGGAAAACGTATGAAAAAGAAGCTGAAGCAGCTGCTTGCGCTGGTCCTGACCCTTGCGGTCGTCATGGGCTTCGCGCTGCCGGCCGCCGCGGCCGATCCTGGCCCCAGAGTCACGATCGAAAAGGTCAGCAATGACGCCGTGACTGCGGAACCGGAAATGCATACAGCCGAAACGAAGGAAGATACGCCGCAATATGCAGACACCGACATGGTCCGTGTCTCCATTACGCTGGCGGGCGCTTCGACCATCGACGCGGGCTATGCCACGCGCAGCATCGCGAACAATGCTGCGGCGGACATCTACCGCACGGGTCTGAAGGTCCAGCAGCAGGCGATGGCACAGCGCATCTCACAGGATGTGCTCGGCGGCGAGGCGCTCGATGTCGTCTGGAACATGACGCTCCTGACGAACACGATCTCCGCCAACGTGCCCTATGGCAAGATCGAGGCGATCGAAGCGCTTGACGGCGTGGCTTCCGTCACGCTCGAGAACCGCTATGAGCCGGATGTCGTCTCCACCGGCGATGCCGATCCCGACATGGCTACCTCCGGCGCGATGATCGGCTCCACGGCCGCCTGGGCAGACGGCTACACCGGCGCGGGCAGCCGTATCGCCGTCATCGACACCGGCACGGACACCGACCACATCTCCTTTGACGGCAAGGCGTTCGAGTATTCCCTCGAGCAGCTGGCTGCCGATGCGGGCAAGAGCAAGGACGAGTTCGTTGCTTCTCTGGATCTGCTCGATGTTGACGAGATCGCCGCTGTTCTGCCGAAGCTGAACATCAGCAAGCTTGTCCCCGATGCGAGCAAGCTCTATCTCACCAGCAAGCACCCGTTCGCGTTCAACTATGCGGACGAGGACTTCGACATCACGCACGATAATGACAAACAGGGTGAGCACGGCTCCCACGTCGCCGGTATCGCCACGGCGAACCGCTATGTCTCCGACGGCAAGGGCGGCTATGAAAAGGCGCTCGATTCCGTGTTCGTGCAGGGCGTTGCCCCCGATGCCCAGCTCATCACGATGAAGGTCTTCGGCAAGGGCGGCGGCGCATATGATTCCGACTACATGGTCGCCATCGAAGACGCCGTGATGCTCGGCTGCGACGCCGTGAACCTGTCTCTCGGCTCCGGCAACGCGGGCTTTACCACCCCCGATGCGAAGTATCAGAGCATCCTGGATAAGCTGGCCGAGACCGACACCGTCGTTTCCATCTCTGCAGGCAATTCCTCCAGCTGGCCGGAAAACTCTGTTAACGGCACGGGTGCCCTGTATCTGGACGATGTGAACTTCGCCACCGGCGGCTCCCCCGGCTCCTACAAGAACTCCTTCGGCGTGGCCTCCGTGGATAATTCCGGCACGACCGGCTACTCCTTCTCCTATGGCGACGGCGCGAAGGTCTTCTACACCGATACCGCGGACAGCGGCTATACGAACAAGGCCTTTGCAACGCTCGATACCTCTGCTGACGGCAGCGGCACCGAATATGAGTATGTCTACTTCGAGAACACCGGCGCGGATGCCGACGGCAACAGCCTCCTGACGGACTATGCCGACGTCGTCTCCGGCAAGATCGCCTTTGTCTTCCGCGGCACGAGCTCCTTCTATCAGAAGCACATGGCCGTAGCTGCAGCGGGTGCCGCCGGCGCAGTCGTCTGCAACAACCAGGCAGGCGTGATCCGCATGGATCTGTCCGACTCCACCGCGACCATCCCGTGCATCAGCATCCTGCAGACGGAAGCGGCCGATATCAAGGCGGCCTCCACCCCGGTCTATGCCGAGGACGGCACGACCGTGCTCTACTACACCGGCAAGCTGACCGTCTCTGGCAAGATGAGTACGAGCACCGGTTCCTCCGGTTCCTACACCATGAGCGACTTCAGCTCCTGGGGTGTTCCGAGCGATCTGAGCATGAAGCCCGAGATCACGGCTCCCGGCGGCAACATCTATTCCGTCAACGGTGCCGTGGCAGGCGGTCAGGCCTATGAGGTCATGAGCGGCACGTCCATGGCGGCTCCGCAGGTCGCCGGTATGGCAGCCCTCGTGGCGCAGTACATCCGCGAAAACGGTCTGAAGGAAAAGACCGGCGTCTCCGTGCGTCATCTGGCCCAGAGCCTGCTGATGTCCACGGCCGAGCCCGTCTATGATGCCAGCACCAAATCCTGGTATTCCATCCTGAAGCAGGGCGCAGGCCTTGCCAACGTTTCCAATGCGATCCATGCCGAGAGCTACGTCCTTGTGGACGGCCAGCCCGACGGCAAGGTCAAGGTGGAGCTCGGCGACGATCCCGACCGCACGGGCGTCTACTCCGCAGACTTCACCCTGAACAACCTTACGGACGAGGCCATTGAATACACCCTCTCCGCCGATGTCTTCACGCAGGCTCCGGTCTCTTCCGAAGGCGTCCTGTATCTTCTGCCGAAGACCGTGTCCATGGCAGCCAATGTTGTCTGGACGGTTGACGGCAAGGTCCTGACCGCTCCGTCGGAGCTCACTGCCTATGACTTCGACAAGGACGGCGACACCGATGCCGACGACGCACAGCTCCTGCTCGACGACGTCACGGCCGGCGCGGGCAAGCTCAAGGCTGATGTCGACGGCGACGGCGACACCGACACGCACGATGTCTCCGAGCTGCTGAAGCTCATCTCCGCTGCAAAGGTCGTTCTCCCGGCCGATGGCAGCATTTCCGTCCATGTGACGTTCTCCCTCATCGACGAGGAGAAGGAATTCCTCGACGCCTACTACACGAACGGCGCTTATGTCGAGGCCTTCCTGTATGCCAATCCCGTTTCCGCGGAAGACGGTGTCGAGCGCGTTTCCCATTCCATCCCCGTGCTGGGCTTCTATGGCAACTGGTCCGATGCCTCCATGTTCGATAAGGGCACGCTGTCCGAGTACTGGTACGAGAAGGAGACCCGCAACCCGTATCTCCCGGATTCCGACGGTTCTCCCAACATGTTCGGCAACATGGTTACCGTTAAGTATGCCAACGAGGACGGCGAGTACTACTACTTCGGCAACCCGCTTGCCGAGGACGACGAGTATGTGCCCGCGCGCAACGCCCTGAACAACGAGAACGGCGATCAGATCTTCAAGCTCTACTTTGCCTCCATCCGTAATGCGGGCGATGCCAAGTATGTCATCTCCGATGCGGAGACTGGTGAGGTCTATGTAGAAGAGGATCTTGGCCCGGTTTCTGCCGCCTTCTACTATGCCAACGGCGGAAGCTGGCAGGACACGCAGAAGGCCGTGAACCTCGGCTGGTCCGGTACGAAGGCCAACGGCGAGAAGCTCCCCGAGGGCACGACGGTCAACATCTCCCTCGTGCTGGCTCCGGAGTATTACCGCAAGGCCGACGGCACCTATGACTGGGATGCTCTCGGCAGGGGCGCGAGCCTGAGCACGATGACCACCATCGACAACACGGCTCCGGAGGTCGAGGACGTGTCCGTCAGTCTGGTGGACGGCTCCCTTGACGTCGCAGCGAAGGACAACGAGTATGTCTCCGTCGTCGCTCTGTATGACGCGGCTGGCTCGAAGGCGCTGACCTATGTCGCGCCGAATCAGGAAACTGCCGGTGAGACGCAGCATGTCCGTCTGGATGTGAGCAAGGTCGTCGGCAAGACGTTCCTGCTGCAGGTCTATGACTATGCCATGAACGTCTCCACCTACAAGGTCTCCTATGATTTCCTGCCCGATATCGACGGCTACTACACCTTCTTCGACCTGAATAAAAAGCAGTGGTACACCTACACCGAGGACGGCTCCGAGTCCGCCGCCATGGGCGCGACGAACCTGAAGCTCTACGCTGCCGAGTATGCCGACGGCTATGTCTTCGCCATTGACGAGAAAAATGCCCTGTATGTCATGCCGGACAACGACTTCGCCAATGTGACGAAGATTGCAGATCTCGGCGCAGCCTCCGGCCCGCTGAGCTATGACTTCTTTGTCAGCGATATGGCCTATAACGCAGCGGAGAAGGAAATGTACTTCCTCGCATACTCCGAGGCCAATGAGCTCGGCGCTTCCTATCTGTTCAAGCTCGACCTGCTGACCGGCGCAACGTCGCTCGTCGGCGAGATGGGCAAGGACATCTGGACGCTGGCCTCCGACGGCTCCAATGGCTTCTATGGCCAGGGCACGTTCGACAACAAGCTCTATCACTTCACGGCTGCTACGTTCGCAGAGCCGGAGGATCTCGGCGCACTGGATGACGAGCTGTCCATCTACATGGCGCAGTCCTCGCTGGCATGGGATGCCAAGAACCAGAAGCTCGTTTTCACGCTGGCGACAGCGTCGAACTTCACGGGCCAGATCCTTAATTCTGCGATCTACACCATCGATCCGACGACGCGCGAGAGCAAGAAGCTTGCGGATCATTCCAGCCTGTCCGTCATCCTCGGCTGCTATGTCAAGGCGGGCCGCACGGACGACGCCTCCCATTTTGCTCCCAGCACCGAGGCCATGGCGGTCTCCCTGTCCGAAAGCACGCTGTCCCTCCTTGTCAACGAAAAGGCCACGCTGACCGCGCAGGCCAACCCGTGGACGCTGAGCGACCGCAGCGTGACGTGGTCCAGCTCCGATGATTCGGTTGTGACCGTCAAGAACGGCGTCGTGACCGGCGTCGGCGAGGGCAGCGCCGTTATCACGGCAGCCTCTGCGGTCGATCCTGAGGTCAAGGCGGAGTGCTACGTTACCGTTACTACGCTCCACATCACCGTGGAAGGCGCACTGCAGGATAAGGACGGTCATGCCCAGTTCTATCAGTGGAATCTGGAGAACAAGAGCTGGACGCCCGGCAAGCTCATCAAGGACGGCGAGATCAGCATCGAGTCCACGACGCTGGCAAGCTCCGACCTCATGTACCTGATGGATGCGACGGCGGATTCCTGGGCCATGCACAAGATCAACACCGCCACGGGCGAGGACCTCGGCTCCGCCAACGGCGCAGGCGTCCCGCTGTGGGATATGGCCTACTCTTCTCTCTTCAGCACCGAGGAGCAGGACCAGATCGTGGGTGTCTATTACTACTACTTCTTCTCGCCGAAGGATCCGATGAAACTGGATGCATACGGCTTCAAGCTTCAGAGCTTCCTGCAGCAGGTCGGTGCAAGCTACTTCACCGCCATCACCTCTGCGGGCGAGACGACGGTCAAGCTCAAGAGCGGCGAGACCGTCCCGGCCGAGATGTTCCTTGCGCTGGACAATAAGGGCAATATGTGGGTTCTCAACCTCTATTACACCGAAGCGGACGGCTATAGCCTGAGCGGCGGCTGCTTCGAGACCACGCTGCCTGAGCTGGCCTTCGGCGGCCATGAGGACTCCATGTACTGCTCGCTCGTCATGGCCGACGAGGGAACGACGGACGGCCTGACGCTCTTCCTGTCCTACTTCACCGGCGACACCAACGAGCTCTATATGCTCAACCTCATGCAGAGCTCCGACGGCCTGTACTTCGACGCGACGGATGTCGGCAATGTCGGCGATTCCGTCTGGCCCGCGACGGTCAACCGTGTCTACGGCAATGCCAGCATCAAGGGCATCCAGACTGCGGAGGCCGCTGCGGAGAAGAACGATATCGAGCTCACCGCGCAGACCGTGTCCGCAGAGAAGATCGAGCGCAGCACACAGGAAGCCTCCGGCAGCCTCAACACGGTTTCGAATGCCGCAGCTCCTGCCGCGCAGCGCGTCGCTGCCGTGAAGGGCGGCTCCATGACCGCCAACGGCGATGTGGACCTGACCCTGACGGCCGACGAGGCCACGACGAACGGCCTGCTTGAGATCACCTGGGATCCGTCCCTGATGGACTATGTCTCCGGTGTGAGCACGGCGCAGCTCTCGAGCTTCCAGCCCGCCGAGGGCAAGCTTCTCTTCGGCTATGCCGCCGAAAAGGAGATCGCCAGCGACGCCGTTCTGGCGAACCTGAAGTTCCGTCCGAAGGACGATGTCCACTGCGACCTCGAGGTACAGGTCAAGACGCTGCAGCGCAATGCGGAAAGCGGCCTTGATCTCAGCGAGACCATCGTTGTCAAGAGCGACGGTGTCGAGCACAACTGGGGCGAATGGATTGTCACGAAGCAGCCGACCTGCTTCGCGCCGGGCGAGGAGACCCGCGTCTGCGCCGACTGCGGTGCAGAGCAGACCCGCGAGATCCCCGCAAGCACCGAGAACTGCCCGTCCAAGGCTTTCTCCGACCTGGACAACACGCAGTGGTATCATGAGGGCGTGGATTACGTGCTGAACAACGAGCTCATGCTCGGCGTCGGCGGCAGCCTGTTCGAGCCGGACGGCACGGTGACCCGTGCGCAGCTCGCTATGGTGCTGTACCGCGTGGCCGGCAAGCCTGATGTGAAGAACACCGCCAATCCGTTCAAGGATGTCACCGAGGGCGTCTGGTATGCCGACGCCGTCAAGTGGGCGGCGGAAGCCGGTGTCGTCAAGGGCATCAGCGCCGACGAGTTCGCTCCCGAGGCACCCGTTACCCGTCAGGAGATCGCTACGATGCTCTATCGCTTCGCCAAGGCCGAGGCCGTTGCGGAGGATAAGCTCGCCGCCTTCCCGGATGCAGCCTCCGTCGCCGATTGGGCGAAGGACGCCATGAACTGGGCAGTCGCCACCGGCCTCATCAACGGTGTGAAGGCCGCCGACGGCACGGTCACGCTCGATGCACAGTCCGGTGCAACGCGTGCGCAGATCGCAACGCTGCTCATGCGCTTCCTCAAGGGCTGATCTCATAAGTAAAAAATTTCCCTCCCGGTTCGCCGGGAGGGAAATTTTTTTAATGAATACTGAAAACTGAAAAATGAAGAATGAATAATAGTGGGGAACGGATCGACTGGCCCGCAGATTTTGCAATACAAGTTCAGCGGCGCAAGGTTCCAGACTTGTCATTGCCACGTCGGCTACGCCTCCTCGCAATGACAATTCAGGGGAGCGGTGTGGTACGCCGATACCGTTACGCAGTTCAATTCCTCTGCGCATGGCGCTCATGGAGCGCCGCTGCAGGCAGATCCGAAAACTTTCCGCTTTCCATTTTCAATTGTCCATTTGCCGCACGCCCTGTTACAACGTACATCTGGCAGCCTATATACCATTCTCCATGACGGAATTTTGAGGCCGGTCCAAAATAGGACTTGATTTCTGTCGAACGATATGGCATAATTTAACTACAGTTAAAACCACAATCAAACGGATGCTTCAAGCTTCCCCCAAGCCAAAAAGGAGGAACTCCTATGAAAAAACGCATCGTGAGCCTGCTGCTGGCGCTGTGCCTGCTGGCCGGGCTTCTGCCTGCCGTGACCCCGCAGGCGGACGCCGTCATCAGCACCGTCATCGGCACCAGTCTGAAAATGTGCACCTCGCTCGTCAAGGGCGGCATATACGCCTGCAGGAACGGGAGCGAGTATGACAACGCCGGGCAGGGCGTGCTGGCCGTGTTCAAATATGCGGGCAGCGATCTGCTCGGCATCGACTTCGGCGGCAGCTCCAGCGGCCAGACGAAGGAGACCGTCATCCAGAAGGTCGACCTGAGCAAGGTCGAGGCGGAGCTCAGCAGCATCAGCAAGCAGCTCGAAAAGAACAGCGCTGCCATCCATCAGCTGGAACGGACCGTCTCGAACGGCATTGCCAGCCTCTCGCAGCAGATGGAGAATCTGAGCGGGCAGATCCAGAATGCAACGCTCGAGCTGAAGTACAGCACCTACCTCAACACGTTCTTTGAGTTCTTCAACCAGTATTACGAGGCCCTGAGCTACTATGACCGCCTTGTGACGGATATGCTGGACGAATCCGCTTCGCCCGCCTATCAGAAGAACATCTACGACCAGTTCTACTCCCTCCAGAACGTGGAATACAGCGGCAACCTGCACTCTGCCGTCGACAAGCTTGGCCGCTATCTGCAGGGCAAGTACATCTATTCCGGCCCCGGCAGCGTTGTGGACGTCCTGACGCAGTATTACATCCTTGCCTATCAGGGCGGCGGCAAGACGGAGGAGGAGGCGCGCGCCGCGGCTGCGCAGAGCACGCAGGACATGATCGTCTACCTCTACTACGCCTATGTCATGGGCGCGTATTATGAGCAGGCGATCGCCCTGTACCAGACAGCCTACATCACGGAAAACGGCGGCCTCTATCAGACGGATTTCGGTACGATGATCTCGCAGAAGCAGATCGACGCGACCGTCACTGCCCTCTGGAGCGACGTCGAGCAGACGGCGGGCTGCATTCTGGGCGACCTGCGCTCGAATTATCATCAGGACGTGGCCTTTGAGGTCGTCTACCAGACGCCGGGCGGCAGGATGCTGAACCGCACCATCACCGGCGACAGCTTCGTCATCGAGACCGGGGCCAATTTCTGGCTGCGCGACCCGGCGGAGGAGCTGGCAAAGTATTTTGACGAATCCCTCAGCGAGGCCTTCTCCGGCATCGCGAAATTCACCATCCGCGCCCAAAGCGCTGCGGATCCGACCTATCTGCAGATCCACGACAACGCGTTCTTCCATGTGAAGACCACGGAAGAGGGCGGGTTTGAATACGGCCGCAGATTCCTCAAGCTCGACGTGGAGTTCGGCGGTAAGACGATGCAGACCATCACGCTCGTGCTCTATAAGCAGATCGACAGCGGCCCGTTTGCGGGCGGCCTCGGTACGGAGGACTATCCGTATATCATCAAAACGGCGGAGCAGCTCGCCGCCATTTCACCGCAGGATACCTCGAAGCCCAGCTATGCGGACTGTCAGTTTATCCTGCATAATGAGCTGAATATGGAGGGCAAGTCCTTCACGGGTATGCGGAACTTCAGCGGCACGTTTGACGGAAACGGCCACGAGATCTACAATGTGGTTCTGACGGGCATGGGCGGCAACACGGCCCATACCGTCGGCCTGTTCGGTGAGCTGACCGGCACAGTGCGCAACCTCATCGTGCGCAATGCCACGGTGACCGGCCTGACGGCCGACGGTGACTCCGGCGGCCGCTCGGGCGACCTCTGCGTCGGCGTTCTTGCGGGTCTGGTCAACGGCGGCAGGATCGAATACTGCGCGGTCTACGACAGCTCGGTCACGGGCGAGCACAACGGCGCAGGCGTTGCCTATGCCGGCGGCGCGGTCGGCAAGCTGGCAGGCAAGGAAACCGGCGAGGCCGGCGAGGCCGCCCTGCGCGGCGTCGTCTGCGTGGATACCTCGGTCCGTGCGGTCACGACGAAGGCGGCCAACCCGCAGGAATTCCTTCCGTGGGCGGACGGCAGCGCGATCGCGGGCGGTCTGGTCGGCTATTACCTGACGGGGACCATAAACGAGTGCGGCTATATCCAGTCCGAGAAGTTCCAGGGCTCCATCAGCGCCAAGGGTGCAACGGGCGCGGCGGCAGGCGGCCTGACCGGCTATGAGCGTGCGCCGTTCTCCAATCTGATGTGGCTGGCGCTCGGCGCTGCGCCGAAGGTCGAGAAGCAGAACGCCTCTGCGGAGGACCGTTACTATCAGGTCGGCCTTCTGACGGGCAATGGCTATGCAGCCAATGCGGTCTATCACCTCTGGGGCAGCCGCGCGTCCGAGCGCGGAAGCACGCCGCTCAACGGCGACCCGTGGTGGCAGCTCCAGTGGAGCACAAAGGCAGTCGACAAGATCACCACGAAGGCACTGCAGGACCATGTCGATGGGGTAAACTGGAAGGAGAAGCCGGACTTTGACCTCAAGGCCTACACGGAGCGCGAGGACGGCGCGGGCCTGTATCCGGAGTTCGACCTCGGCACGAGTGGCTCGGAATATCAGGCCGTTCTGCTGACGGACGGCCCGATCAGAAAGAACTATGTCGAGGGCGACTATCTCACCCTCTCCGGCCTGAACGTCTGGCAGGATGTCGGCTTCCATGTGGAGGAAGGTGCCAAGTACCCGTATTTCGAGATCACGGAGGGCGCAAATCTGATCAACAAGCCGCTGCCGGCCGGAGAATACCAGTTCGCCGTGCGGGCGTCCAACGGTTATCGCGTCACCTACAAGATTACGGTGAAGCCTACGGAGCACATCTACATCTCGGCTACGACGGAGCCGACCTGCACGGAGCCTGGCTTCACGAATCTGACGTGCCTGCACTGCGGCCTGACGAAGCGGGCCGGGGAGCTGGAGGCGCTGGGCCACGATGTCGTGACGGACGCCGCCGTCCCGCCGACGTGCGTTTCCGACGGCTTGACCGAGGGCAGCCACTGCGCGCGCTGCGGAGAGGTCTTCACGGCGCAGACGACGGTCCCGTCTACGGGCGAGCATGCCCATGTGGTCACACCGGGTAAGGCGGCCACCTGTACGGAGCCGGGCCTGAGCGAAAGCGAGGCCTGCCCCGGCTGCGGCCTTGTGTTCCGCGAGGCGACTGTGCTCCCGGCCCTCGGTCATGACATGGTCGACCACACCATCCTTGCCCCGACCTGCACGACGGACGGCATGCAGCAGAGTGTCTGCAGCCGCTGCGAGCTGATTGGCCCGCTGAAGTCCGTTCCCGCGACGGGCCACGACATGCAGACCCGCACCGTCCTTGCCCCGACCTGCACGGCTGCGGGCATGGAGCAGGAGGTGTGCACGCACTGCGGCGAGACCGGTGCGCTGACGAATCTGCCCGCGCTCGGCCACGATTATGCGGCCGTCGTGACGGAGCCGACGTGCGAAACGCCGGGCTTCACGACGCACACCTGCGGCCGCTGCGGCGACCACTTTACCGACAGCTATATTGCCCCCACGGGCCACACCTACGGCGACGGCGCCGTGACGCGCGAGCCGACCTGCACCCGTGAGGGCGAGATGACCTACACCTGCTCCTGCGGCAAGACTCACACGGAGCCGATCGCGAAGCTGGCGCACAGCTATGTGCCGCAGATCGTCGAGCCGACGTGCACGGAGCTTGGCTACACGGCCTATGTCTGCGCGCACTGCGGCGACCGGACGACGGGCGACTATGTCCGCGAGCTGGGCCATGACTGGAACGCCGGAACGGTCGTGCAGGCCCCGCGCCTGACGAAGGAGGGCCTGCTGGAGCAGACCTGCAGACGCTGCGGTGCGGAGCAGAAGACGGTGCTCCCGGTCCTCGAGTCCTGCGCCGGGACGATCTGCCCGAGCCATGACTATCACGATGCGCCGGAGTTCGGCCACTGGAGCCATGCAGGCATCGATTACACGCTGGAGCTCGGCCTGTTCCGCGGCACGTCTGATACGGAATTCTCGCCGAACGTCGCCATGACGCGCGCCATGCTCGTCACCGTGCTCTATCGCCTCGACGGCCAGAAGGAGCCGACGGGCGCGAACCCGTTCACGGATGTCGAGCCGGACAGCTGGTACACCGAGGCCGTGATCTGGGCCGTGGAGAACGAGATCGTCCTCGGCATGGGCGACGGCACGTTCGCCCCGGAGGCGGAGATCACGCGCGAGCAAATGGCCGCCATCCTGTATCGCTATGCGGCCTATCGCGGCGACGATATGACGACGGATGCCGATCTTGCGGCCTTCCCGGACGAGGAGCGCGTCAGCGCCTATGCCCGCGAGGCGCTGGCCTGGGCCGTGGACCGCGGCCTCATCAACGGCGTGGCGCAGGGCGGCGAGAGCTGGCTCGAGCCGCAGGCGGGCGCGACCCGCGCGCAGGTGGCGACGATCCTCATGCGCTTCCTGAAGCAGAAATAAGCAACGATAACGCGCAGCGCCGCTCATCCGGGCGGCGCTGCTGTCGTTAAAAACGTACAAACCGATTGCGTCTGTAGCGGCGCTCACGGAGCGCCATGCAGGCTGACGTTGCTTGCGGTACAAATTCAGTGGCGCAAGGCTTCCAAGTTTGTCATTGCGAGGCCCCAAAGGGGCCGTGGCAATCTCGCAGTACCCGGCCGGATAACAAGATGGCCCCGGCGAAAACGCAGCTGCCTGCACGAGATTCCCACGTCGCTTCGCTCCTCGGAATGACAAATCTGGTGGCTTTGCGCCACGAAATTAACACTTCAATGTCTGCAACTGCCCATGGCGCTCAGTGAGCGCCGCTACAGGTGCAATTGGTGCATGCCATTTTATCGATACCCGGTACGAATCGTCAGTGCGTCGCCGGGAGCGGCATGCCGCTCCCCTGCATTGGTGCGCCCCATTGATTTGCCTGATTGCGGTTTTTCCGGCGGTGTGCTATACTATACCAATAAACCAACGATAGGGGAGGCGCTGCCATGTCTTTTTTATACTGGCTCGAATCCATCCGCTGCCCGTTTCTCGACGCCGTCATGCAGGCGTTCACCTGCTTCGGCGAGGAACTGGCGTTCCTGCTGCTGGCCCTGACGATCTTCTGGTGCGTCAGCAAGGAGGAGGGCTATTATCTGCTGTTTGTCGGCTTCTTCGGCACGGTGCTCAATCAGTTCCTCAAGCTGCTGTGCCGCATCCCGCGGCCATGGGTGCGCGACCCGAGCTTCACAATCGTGGAAAGCGCGCGCAGCGGGGCGGGCGGCTATTCCTTCCCGTCCGGCCACACGCAGAACGCCGTCGGCACGCTCGGCGGCATTGCCCGCTGGCATAAAAATCGCGCGCTGCGCATCGTGTGCATCGTGCTCGCGGCGCTGACGGCATTTTCCCGCATGTATCTCGGCGTGCACACGCCGCTGGACGTCAGCGTGGCGGCTGTGACGGCTGTTGTGCTGATCTTCGTGATCTATCCTATCGTGCGCAGCGCGGCAGAGGACCCGAAAAAAATGGCCGTTCTGCTCGGCGTGATGACCGTCGTGGCGCTGGCCTATGTGATCTATGCGAATTTTGCCCGTTTCCCGGCGGACGTCGACCCGGACAACCTCTTTGAGGGCCGCAAGAACTCCTGCTCGCTGCTGGGTGCGCTGCTCGGCTTCTGCGTGGGCTACACGCTGGAGCGGAAGTATATCCGCTTTGAGACGAAGGCCGTCTGGTGGGCGCAGGTGCTCAAGGTGCTCGGCGGAGCGGCGCTGCTGCTGGCTGTCAAGCAGGGTCTGAAGTTCCTGTTCGCCGCCGTGGGCTTTACCTGGATCGGCACACATGCCATCCGCTATTTCTTCGTGGTACTGCTGGCGGCGACGGTCTGGCCGCTGACGTTCCGGTGGTTCGCACGACTGGGGAGGAAACAAGCATGAATTATGCAGCTATCAAGACCTGCGATATCGCAAACGGCCCCGGCGTGCGGACAAGTCTGTTCGTCTCGGGCTGCACGCACCACTGCAAGGGCTGCTTCCAGCCCGAAACATGGGATTTTTCCTATGGCGAGCCGTTTACGCAGGACGTCATCGACACGATCCTGCATTCCCTGGAGCCTGCCTATGTGGCCGGGCTGACCCTGCTTGGCGGCGAGCCGTTCGAGCCTGCCAACCAGCCCGCCGTGGCGGAACTGCTGCGGCAGCTGCGGGCGCGCTGCCCCGGCAAAAATGTGTGGGCCTTTACGGGCTTCCTGCTCGACCGGGACCTGCTGTCCGGCCGGGTCGGCGACGCGGCTCTTGTGCGGCAGATGCTCGGCTGCATCGACGTGCTGGTGGACGGCCCGTTCGTGCTGGAGAAAAAGGACCTTGCTCTGCGGTTCCGCGGCTCGTCCAACCAGCGGCTCATCGACATTCCGGCGACGCTGGCATCCGGCCGGATCGTCCTGTGGGACGACGGCTATCAACGCGGAGGGCATTATGATGCAAAAGGTACCCGTTAAAATTCTGCGCGAGGGCGCGGCGCTCCCCACCTACGGCACGGCCAGCTCGGCCGGGGCTGATCTGCGTGCCTGCCTGGACGCACCTGCTGTGCTTGCGCCCGGCGAGACGCGCCTGATCCCAATCGGCATCGCCATGGAGATCCCGGAGGGCTATGTCGGCCTGGTGTTTGCCCGCAGCGGGCTTGCCAGCCGCCGCGATCTGGCCCCGGCCAACAAGGTCGGCGTTGTCGACTCCGACTATCGCGGGGAATTCTTCGTCCCCATGCGCAACCACGGCGCACAGCCGCAGACCATCGAGCCGGGCGAGCGCATTGCCCAGTTCATCCTCACACCCTATCTCACGGCGCAGTTCTTTGAGACGGAGACACTGACGGACACTGCGCGCGGCGAGGGCGGCTTCGGCTCCACGGGGGCGAAATAATGGCGGGCTTTCTTCCGATCAACGCGCGCGAGATGCGCGCCCTCGGCTGGGAGCGGCCGGACTTTGTCTATGTCCTCGGCGACGCCTATGTCGATCACCCGTCGTTCGGACATGCCATCATCAGCCGCGTGCTCGAGCGTGCGGGCTACCGTGTGGCCATGCTGCCGCAGCCGGATTGGCGCGATCCGTCGTCCGTGCTGGAATTCGGCGAGCCGCGCCTCGGCTTTCTTGTGACGGGCGGCAATATGGACTCCATGGTCAATCACTATTCCGTCGGCCGCCACCGCCGCCGCACGGATGCCTATACGCCCGGCGGCGCGACGGGCAAGCGGCCGGACTATGCGACGGTCGTCTACTGCAACCTCATCCGCCGCAGCTTTCCGAAGATCCCGATCCTCATCGGCGGCATCGAGGCCAGCCTGCGCCGCCTGGCACACTATGACTACTGGTCTGACAGCCTGAAGCGCTCCATCCTGCTCGATTCGCAGGCCGACCTCCTGCTCTACGGCATGGGCGAGCGCGCTATCGTCGAGGTCGCGGACGCCATGAACAGCGGGCTGGACATCCACGATATCACCTTCGTGAACGGCACGGCCTACCGCACGCGCGACTGCTCCGGCGTGGTGGACGCCATCACGCTGCCGTCCTATGACGAGCTGCGCGCCGACCGCCGCCGCTACGCCGAGAGCTTCGCCGTTCAGTACCGCAACACCGATCCGTTTTCCGCCAGGTGCCTCATCGAGCCGTACGGCCGCGAGTTCGTGGTGCAGAACCCGCCGCAGCCGCCGCTTTCCACGCAGGAGATGGACGACGTCTACGCTCTGCCGTATCAGGACACCTATCACCCGTCCTACCGCAAGGCGGGCGGTGTGCCCGCCATCGCCGAGGTGCAGTTCAGCCTCGTCTCGAACCGCGGCTGCTTCGGCGGCTGCTCGTTCTGCGCGCTGACGTTTCATCAGGGGCGCATCGTCCAGACGCGCAGCCATGACTCTCTGCTGGCCGAGGCGGCGCGCATGACGCAGCATCCCGACTTCAAGGGCTACATCCATGACGTCGGTGGCCCGACGGCCAATTTCCGCCAGCCCGCCTGCGAAAAACAGCTGACACACGGGGCCTGCCAGAACCGGCAGTGCCTGTTTCCGACGCCGTGCCGCAATCTGCGGGCGGACCATACGGATTATGTAAACCTGCTGCGTGAGCTGCGCGCCATCCCCGGCGTGAAGAAGGTCTTCATCCGCAGCGGCATCCGCTTTGACTATCTGCTGGCCGACGAGGATCCGACCTTCCTGCGCGAACTGGTGGAGTACCACGTCTCCGGCCAGCTCAAGGTTGCGCCGGAGCACGTTTCGGATCAGGTCCTGCGCTATATGGGAAAGCCTCGCCACGCGGTCTATGAAAAATTCTGCCGCAAATATGCCGCGCTGAACGAAAAGCTCGGCAAAAAGCAGTATCTCGTGCCCTATCTTATGAGCTCCCACCCCGGCTGTGGCCTGCGCGAGGCCGTGGAGCTTGCGGAATATGTCCGCGATCTCGGCTATATGCCGGAACAGGTGCAGGATTTCTATCCTACGCCCTCGACGCTCTCGACCGTCATGTACTATACGGGCCTCGATCCCCGGACGATGGAGCCGGTCTATGTGCCGACCGACCCGCACGAAAAAGAAATGCAGCGCGCGCTCATCCAGTACCGCGACCCGAAGAACTATGCCCTTATCCACGAGGCCCTTGTCAAGGCCGGGCGCACGGACCTGATCGGCTATGGCCCGAAGTGCCTCATCCGGCCGCGCCGCGGCGAGGCAGAAAAGGCGCCGCACCCGGCGCAGAAGCAGCCCGCACAAAAGCGCCCTGCGCAGAAGCGGGAGAGGCCCGCAGAAAAGAAACCTGCGGCAAAGCCGCGCAAGGCGCAGCCTGCCGCAAAGGAGCCGCGCAGAGTGGAGCGCGGGGAGGCGTTCGGCAAGCCGACGGCCGCCCAGCTCCGGCAGGCGGAGCGCTATCTGAAGACCCGAAAGAAAAAGCAGGCTGTCAAAAAACCAACCAAGCCAAAAGCTTCAGGGGGAAGAAACGTGTGAAAGGAAACCGTCAGGGTGTCCTTTCGCGTTTGATCGCCAGCCGCGGCGGGACTTTTTGACAAGCTGAAAGGACGGAACCGATATGAGACCTTCCAACTATGATCTGCAGGCGCAGGCGGCGGGGCACAGCTTCGCCGCGCAGGACCTCAATGCCATCGCGGCGCGATTCGCTCTGCGGCGCGATGAGACCTATCTCTATCTGGAGCTTCTGCATGAGCCGCTGCGCCTTTCCCGCGCGGACGGCGCGGCCGAGCGGCAGCACGACGGCGTCTGGATGCCTGCGCCCTTCGGCGCGGCCATGACGGCCTATGACCTGCTGAGCAATCCGAACGGTTTCCCCGTTCTGGCCGGGCAGTGGTGTTCGCACGACAGCTTCAACGCCGTGCAGGCCGGAACGCTGCAGGGGCAGCTGAAGGCCTCCGTCACGCCGCCTGCCGCGCAGCATTTCTCCGGCCGGATCGACCGGCTGCGGCAGGCCGTGGCACGGCTCGGCGGCACACCAACGGACGGCCCCGGCGATTTTTCCGCCGTGCTGCCGGTGCTGCCGTTCTTCCCGGTGCTGCTGCGCTTCTGGGAGGCGGACGACGAATTCCCGGCCCAGCTGCAGTTCCTGTGGGACCGGAACTCCATGCGCTACCTGACGTATGAAACGTCGTTCTATACCCACCGCGCGATCCTGGACCGTCTGCTCGAGGCGGACATGTAACACTTTTGTGAATGACCTTGCAAATCCGCGAATCAACATGCTATAATGAGATAGAATAAATTAAGGGCAGTACCGCACAGCTTGTCGAGTGCATTCGGCGAGAGATTTTTCGTCGAGTCGAGCTTTGAAAAGTGCGGGCATACTTTGTGTATGTCCCACTTTTCGAAGTGATGGATCGGCGGAAAAGGTCCGCCGAAGGCCGAAGACAGGCCGTGCGGTGCTGCCCCATACAAAAAGGAGTCCTGACTATGTTTTCTGCATCGGAGCGTGTTCTCTATGGCAAGCGCCAGCTGATCGAGGTGATCTGTCAGCTCCGTTTTCCGACGATCCTTTCCATCAGCGCGAAGGAGCCTGCCGAATTTCAGGAGGCCATCCGCGCCGAGTTCCCGCGCTATGCGCGCAATCTGGAAAAGCTCCCGCCCAAGGTGATCGGCCAGCCGGGCGCCATGAAGCTCGAGGAGCAGCCGACGGTCGTGAACTATCAGTTCCTGACGGCCGCGGGCGACTGGAAGGTCAATCTGACAAACACCTTCCTTGCGCTGGCCACGCCGGTCTATACGACGTGGGAGGATTTTGCCCGGAAGCTCGACGAGGTGCTGGCACAGTTCGTCGCCATCTATCACCCGGCGTATTTTGAGCGCATCGGCCTGCGCTACATCAACGGCTTTTCCCGCCGCGCCCTCGGTCTGGAGGGCGTGCCGTTCCGCGACCTTATTCAGCCCGCCTATCTTGGCCTGATGGCGGAGGACGACGTGCAGGAGCAGAGCGTCCAGCGCGTCACGCAGGATGTGGAGATGGCGCTGGCGGGCGGCTGCCGCCTGAAGCTGCACTGCGGCCCCGGTATGGTCAAGCGCGGCAATGTCGAGGACAAGGAGGTCCGCTTTATTCTGGACAACGACGTCTTCATGAACGGCAAGATCGAGCTGAAGCACTCCGCCGGAGCGCTCAACACCGTCCATACCCATGCGGACCGCATTTTCCGCGGCGCGATCACGGATCAGCTCCACGACGCCATGGAGCCGCAGCCGCTGTAATACTGTTTTCTGATTCAAATCTTTCATCAGAAAGGTTCCGCCTTTGGCGTAACCAATTTCGCGATTTTGGAAAAATCACGAAATCTCGTCTCATAATGATCTTCATATTAAAACCTTCCATTCTATGAATGAAAGGTTTTAATTGAATATCAGTATAATTTCCATGCGAGGTGAGGCGCAATGCCGTTTTTCTATGTAGACTGGTACTATATCGTTCTGGTGCTCCCGGCGGTGATCCTGTCGCTCTGGGCCAGCGCCCATGTCAAGAGCACGTTCCGCCGCTACAGTCAGGTGCGCAATGCGCGCGGCATGACCGGCGCAGAGGCCGCCATGGCGGTGCTGCGGGCGCATGGCGTGACCGATGTGCGCGTGGAGCATGTGTCAGGCGATCTGACGGATCATTTTGACCCGAAGGACCACGTCATCCGCCTGTCGGACGCCGTATACAATGTGGCAACGCCCGCCGCAGTCGGCGTGGCGGCGCATGAGGCTGGCCATGCCGTGCAGTATGCGCGGCACTACGCGCCAATCTATATCCGCGCGGCCATCGTCCCCGTGACGAACATCGGCTCGCGGCTCTCCATGCCGCTCATTGTGCTCGGCCTTGCGCTCAGCGGCCTCGGACAGGTGTTTTACTATGTGGCGCTGGCGGGCGTGGCCTGCTATGGCCTCTGCGTCGTGTTCCAGCTCGTCACCCTGCCGACGGAGTTCAACGCCAGCCACCGCGCCCTGCGCGCCATCGAGGAGAGCGCCCTGCTGCTGCCGGAGGAGCAGACCGCGGCAAAGCGTGTGCTCACAGCTGCGGCCCTGACCTATGTGGCCGCGCTGAGCGTGACCATTATGCAGTTCCTGCGCCTGCTGCTCATCGTGGCGGGCGGGAACCGGAGGAGAGACTGACCATGGACGAACGCACCGAACAGGGAAGACGCTTCCTCATGGGCTATCGCGACGACGATACCACGGAATTTGTCTCCGATCAGGAGAAAAAGCTGCCGCAGCCTCCGCTGTGCAAGGCCCCGATGGGCGGCGAGCGGACGGTGCTGCCGCGAGATTTTTCCGCGTTGCCGGAGGGCGGCGGCCTGTATGACCTGCTGACGCGGCGGCACAGCGCCAGAATTTATACGGAGGGGGAGCTCAGCCTGCTGCAGCTTTCGTTCCTGCTCTGGGCCACGCAGGGCGTGCGCGCCATGCGCGGCCGGGCCTATGCCACGCTGCGCACCGTCCCGAGCGGCGGTGCACGCCATGCCTTTGAGACGTACCTCGTCGTCCGTTATGTCGAGGGCCTGCGCCCCGGTGCATATCACTATCTGCCGATGGAGCATGCGCTCGAGTTTCTGCACCCCGTCGAGCAGCTCGAGGACGTCGTTTCCGACACGCTCTGCGGCCAGAGCTGGGCGGCAAAGGCCAGCGTGATCTTCTACTGGTCCGTTGTGCCCTATCGCGCGGAGTGGCGCTACGGTCCCTATGCCCATGCGCCGCTGCTCGTCGATGCCGGGCATGTGGGCGAAAATCTCTATCTTGCCTGCGCGTCGCAGGGCCTCGGCACCTGCGGCCTGCGCGCCTTCCGCCATGAGCTGTGCTGCGAGCTGTTCGGGCTGGACGGCGAGGAGGAGTTTATCGTCTATGCCGCCCCGGTCGGCACGGTCCGCCCGGAGGATACCGCGCAGGAGGCGGCGTTCTATCAGTTCGTCGAGGACGAGGACTTATAAGGCTGAAAATGATCACCGGCTGCTTTTTCGGCAGCCGGTGATTTTTATGTGGGCCATTGTAGGGGAGCGGACAGCCGGGCCCGGCGCAGCACTTACGATTTGCATCGGCTGCCGATAAAAACGTACCAACCAATTGCGTCTGTAGCGGCGCTCCCTGAGCGCCTATGGCAGTTGCAATTATCTGGGAAGTATCGCCGACCGTGCAATGTCCCCAAATTTGTCATTACACGGACCCAAAGGGGCCGTGTAATCTCGCAGTACCCGGTCGGATCACACAGGAAGACTCCGGCGAAATCGCAACTGCCTCCCCGAGATTGCACCCCAAGGGCACTTCCTCGCGCTTCGCGCTCAGGGCGCCACGTTGCTTCGCTCCTTGCAATGACACATCAGGGTGGTGCGGCTGTGGGAACGGTGCACAGCGCCGAATTGGCACTGCTTTTGCCGCTTCGCGGACTGGCAGGGCATGCTGCCCCTACAAAGGCCTACCGCCCCCGCTTTTTCAGCATCCTCCGGTCGCACAGGTCGATGCCGAACGACACGGCGGCGCTCAGGACAGCGAGAACGAGGATCATGGCGTCCGTGCTGAGGTAAGAGCCGGTCGCGTCATACAGTGCGCCCGCGATCGTGCTGCCGAACGAGGCGAACAGCAGGTTCGTCACCACGACGGAAAGATTCACGGCGTAGTGCCGCATACCGTAATACGAGCTGACAAAGGCCGCGTTGGCGGGCGTGACGCCGCCGTAGGCCATGCCGCCCAGCAGGAAGCCGACGATGAGCAGCGGGAAGCTGCCGAGCTTCAGCGCGCCGATGAGCACAAGGCCGGTGAGCAGGAAAATGCCGCCCACGAGCTGCATGGTCCGGCTGCGCCCCAGTCGGTCGAACAGCCCGCCCAGCACGACGCGCCCGGCGGCGTTCGCCAGCGAGATCATGCCGACGGCCGTGGTGATACCGCCCGGCGAGACCGTTCTGCCGATCTCCCGCGCGATGGAGGTGGACTGCGACACGAGGGCCAGCCCTGCCGCGCTCAGGAGTACCGCCCAGAGATAGTACAGCCAGAACGCGGGCCGCCGCAGCATGGCCGCCGTGCCGAGCTCTTCTGCCACGGGGTTTGCATAGCGCTTCTTTTTCGCGGCGGGCGGCGGCGTGAAGTCCGTGCCGGGCCGCCGGAGCAGGAAGCCGCAGGCCGCCACGAGCACGGCCGTGATAATACCAAGCACGACAAAGCTGCGCCGCCAGCTGCCGATGGCCGTCGGCGTGAAGCGCTGATAGAGCTTGCCGATGAGGAAGCTGCTCAGGCCGAAGCCCATGAGCAGAATACCGGAGACGAGGCCCTGCTTGTCGGGGAACCACGCGCCGACTGTCCCGAGCACGGCGTTATACGAGAAGCCGGAGGCCAGCCCGCAGACCACGCCGAAGCCGACATACAGCATGGGCAGCGACCGCATGCCCGCCGTCAGCAGGAAGCCCGCCAGAAACAGCAGGGCGGATATCCAGAGGAAAATTCGCGGGGAAATGCGCGCGGAAAGCGCGCCGCAGGTCAGGCCGCCAAGGCAGAAAAAGCTCATCACGATCGTAAAGGTCAGGGAAAGCTGTGCGGTGGTCCAGCGGGGGAACTCTGCGGCGATCGGCCCGGACAGTACGCTCCACGCGTACACCAGGCCCGAGAACAGAAGTACCACACACCCGACTGCGACGTAGATCCATCTGCTTGCACTTCTCATAGGCTGCATCCTCCATTTTGGGCCATCCCCTCGATTTGGTGCGGAGATGGCCCGTATTTTGTTGTATCTTGGGGTTCTGCCTCCATCATATCACAGAAACGCCCGCTTGCCCATACCCAAATCAAAATTCTGCCTGCTGCGGTGCGGTGTCCGTGAGGAACGGACAGAAAGGAAGGCAGGAATATTTTTGAAAAACCCTCTTGACAAATCTGTACTAGTGTATTAGTATATTAGTACAATAACACATTGGAGGTGAGCCAATGGCATGGAAGCTGAATCCGGAGCGGCAGATCTGGCTGCAGCTCGTGGATGTGCTGAAGTTCCGCATCGTCTCCGGACAGTATCCGGCAGGCGTGAAGCTTCCGTCGGTGCGGGAGCTGGCCGCAGAGGCCGGTGTCAATCCGAACACCATGCAGCGCGCGCTCGCTGCGCTGGAGGAGAGCGGGCTCGTCAGCGCCCAGCGGAACACCGGGCGCTATGTCACACAGGATGAGGCGTGCATCCGCGAGACGCGCCGCTCGCTGGCGCAGGCCGAGATCGATGCGTTCTGCGCGCGGATGCGGCAGCTCGGCTACACGCAGGAGGAAATTGCAACATTGTTTGGAGGGAATGAAAATGAATGACATGCTGGTCTGCTGCAGCGGCCTGACGAAGAGCTACGGGGCAAAGCCCGCGCTCGACCACGTCGACCTGCAGCTTGCGCCGGGCAAGATCATCGGCCTGCTCGGGCCGAACGGCTCCGGCAAAACGACGCTCATCAAGATCCTGACGGGCCTGCTGCGCCAGACGGAGGGCTCCGTCGCGATCGACGGCAAGCCGATCGGCCCGGAGACGAAGGCGCTCGTGAGCTACCTGCCCGACCGAATGTATTATGCCGGTTGGATGAAAACGAAGGATATGGTCAACTTCTTTGCGGATTTCTATCCCGATTTCCGCCGCGAGCGCGCCGAGGCCATGTGCCGCGCGCTGGGCATCGGGCTGGATATGCGCGTGAAGACGATGTCGAAGGGCACGAAGGAGAAGCTCCAGCTGCTGCTCGTCATGAGCCGCGCCGCAAAGCTCTACCTGCTCGACGAGCCGATCGCGGGCGTCGATCCGGCCGCGCGCGACTTCATCCTGCAGACGATCCTGACGAATTATTCGCCCGAGAGCACCGTCCTGATCTCGACGCACCTGATCGCGGACATCGAGCCGGTGCTTGACGAGGTGATCTTCCTGAAAGAGGGCCGCGTCGTCCGCCACGATTCGACCGATAACATCCGCGGCGCCGAGGGCAAGTCCGTCGACGAGGTCTTCCGCGAAGTCTTCCGCACGATCCCGATGGGAGGTGAATGGCCGTGCTGAGCAAGCTGTTAAAATACGATCTCCGCGCAAATCTGAAAATTTTCCTGTTCATCTGGCCCGCTATTCTGGTCTTCGGCCTGCTCGAGCGCGTCGCCCTCATGGCGGAGCTGCCGAGCAAGATCTCTGCCATTTTTGTGAATCTGACGACGGTGCTGTTCGTGCTCGCGGTCATTGCCGCCTGCGTGTTTGCGCTCGTCATCTCCGTCATCCGCTTCTATTCCGGCCTGCTGCGTGATGAAGGCTACCTGATGTTCACGCTGCCGGTGCGGCCGTGGCAGCTTGTGCTGTCGAAGCTTCTCACGGCCTTCCTGACGCTGATCGTGACGGGCCTGGTCAGCTTCGTTTCCGTCGGCATCCTGTTCGGCGGTATCCGTGGCTTGCTGCCTTCCATCCGCACCTCGCTGGAGCAGAGCTTCGGCGGGATAATCAACGGCTGGGGCATCGCCCTGCTCGTCCTGCTGGTCATGGTGCAGGTCGCGGTGTCCGTGCTGCAGATCTATCTGTCCTGCTCCATCGGCCACCTGTTCCGCCGCAAGCGCATCCTGTTCGCCGTGCTGTTCTACTATGCCATCAACGTCGTGCTCGAGACGGTTGCAGTCACGTCCATCATCGTGCTGAGCAACTTTGAGCCGTTCTGCCGCTTCCTTGTTCAGCTCTATGCCGGCATGAGCGCGCCAGGCATGTTCAACCTGTTTATCGGCGTGATGCTTGCCTTGCTGGCCGTCCTCGGCATTGTGTATTTCTTCGTCACGGAGCGCATCCTGCGCCGCCATCTGAATCTGGAATAAGGCTTTCCACCGCGCCGTGCAATGCCTCGGGCTTGTCATTGCGAGGAGGCCGTAGGCCGACGTGGCAATCTTGGGAAGGCACTGGCAGTTCGTACAGGGCGTCGATAAAACCGTAAAAACCGATTGTGTCTGTAGCGGCGCTCAGTGAGCGCCTTGCAGACCGGCAAGATGCGCTGTATTGATTCTATGGCGTGAAGCCCTCAGGCTTGTCATTGCGAGGAGCGAAGCGACGTGGCAATCTCGCAGAATCCGAGCGGATAACAGGGATTTTCGGCGAAAACGTGACTGCCTGCACGAAATTGCCACGGCCCCTTCAGGGCCTCGCAATGACAAATCCGATGGCCGCTACGGTCGACGACGCTGCCCTATAACTTGCCAGCCTCCATGGCGCTCACTACCCGCAAGGGGCACGCCGCATCCGTAAGGCGGCAAAGCCGCCAACGGCTGCGCAGTGAGCGCCGCTACAGACGCAATCGGTTGATACGTTTTTGTCATTACCCTTTACGTTCTGCAAGTGCCTTCCCGAGATTGCCACGTCGGCCGTTGGCCTCCTCGCAATGACAATTTGGGGGCGTTTACCATTTTAACGATAGCCTGTACGCTCCGGCAGTACCGCGCCGGGCACGGCTGTCCGCTCCCCTACATAAAAGGACTCCCGGAGCTGTTCGGCTTCGGGAGTGTTTTTATCGTTATCGGTTTTCACACAGCAGGCGCGGGACGGCGTTGTCCGCCGTCTCATACACGGCCTCATAATCCGTGTCCATGCATGAGAGCATGGGGGAATCGGCCGTATAGCGCACGCAGGTGCCGCAGGCGGCGCTCAGCCGCCGGGGAACAGGCATCATCTGCGCAGCCACGCCCGCCGCGGTCAGCGCCCGGCAGGTCAGCAGGGCGGACAGATGTGTGTGGAATGTCGCGATGTACGCGGTCATTTCTTCAGCGTCAGACGGGTGTCGGGACCCTCCGGCGCGGAGGTGACGGTGTAGCCCTGACGGTTGGCATAGCGCGTGACGTTCTCCACGGCGCAGGCGTCGTCCAGCAGGACCTCGATCTCGGCGGGATGGCCGTCCTTCACGGCCTTCTGGACCATCACGACGGGCATGGGGCAGAGCAGACCTCTTGCATCGACCATGTTATTTCGCCTCCTGTTTTTTCACGAATTTCGGAAGGTTGAGCACGGAAACGGCCAGACAGACCACAATGCCGGAGACAACGGCGATCTTGCCGGTATTCGACAGGCCGCCGCGGACGAACTCACCGGCGGCGTTCGTGGAGTCGGCCGTACCGGCCAGACCGAAGTTGTGGGCAGCCGCCGCACCGGCGAGCATGCCGAACACGGTGACGGTGGAGTCGCCGTTGCCGCTGCCGGCCAGAATGAGCTGACGCAGCGGGCAGCCGCCGAGCAGCACGGAGCCCCAGCCGACGAGCGTCATGCCGAGGAAGTTCCACACATGGCTGCTGTGGGCGATGGGCTGGAGCTGGAAGCCCCAATGGAACTGCTTCGTCACCAGATTGCCGATGAGGGCAACGAGGAAGATAGCTACAAAGCCGGACAGCAGCTTAAAATCGCCGAACATGACGGCGTCACGGATGCCGCCTGCCATGCACAGACGGGAGCGCTGCGCCAGCGCGCCGATGACCATGGACAGGGCCAGAGCCAGCCAGATGGGCGCGTGCTTCGAGCCGGGGCCTGCTTCGCTGAGCTTGAAGATGACGGGGACCGTCAGGAACAGCAGCAGGATGACCGTCATGCTGACGGGGAGGACGACGCCCTCGAGCGGGACGGAGTCATAGGAGCGCTTGAGCGAGAAGCCCTTCTTCAGGAACAGCGTACCGGCAAAGATACCGGCGCCGAAGCCGACCAGACCGACCAGAGCGTTGGCATCGCCGCCGGCCAGACGGAGCACCATGCGCAGCGGGCAGCCGAGGAAGGCCAGCGCGCCGATCATGACGAACGCGCCGAGGACAAAGCGGAGCGCGGGCGCGGAGCCGGACTTTGCGCGGAATTCCTTCGTGCAGACGGACATGACGAACGCGCCGAGCACGAGGCCGATGATCTCCGGGCGGACATACTGCACCTTTCCGGCGCTGTGGAGGCCGAGCGAGCCTGCGATATCGCGCAGGAAGCACGCGATGCAGAAGCCCATGTTGGCCGGGTTTCCGAAATGCGTCAGCAGGACAGCGGACAGACCGACGATCGCGCCGGTCACAATGACCCACCAACTGATCTTTTTCTTCATTGTGGTACCCCTCTCGTTATTTTTTTAGAAGAATAACACTATTATACGGGGAAAAACCGGAAAAATCCAATCGTTATTTTGAGTGAAACGAGGATATCATCGATAAAAACGATGATATCCTGATGAAAATAAGGTTGGGAGGATGCGGCAAACAGAAAATTGAAAATGAAAAGTGGAAAGTTTTGTCGGGCTGTCAGTTACGCGTTGTAGGGGAGCGGACAGCCGGGCCCGGCGCAAGGCTGCCGATCAGCACAGGCCGGCGTTAAAATGGAAATGGCCAAAGGTTTGTCATTGCGAGGGCGCTTTGCGCCCGTGGCAATCTCGGGAAGGCAGTGCCGTTTCGTACCGGCTGCCGTTAAAATGGCACGCGCCGATTGCGTCTGTAGCGGCGCTCAGTGAGCGCCATGCAGGCTGGCATTATTTGAGGCACAAATTCATTGGCGCAAGGACCCCAAGTTTGTCATTCCGAGGAGCGAAGCGACGTGGGAATCTCCTGCAGCCGGTTACGTTTTCGCCGAGGCCTACCTGCTATTCAACATGGTACTGCGAGATTGCCACGTCGGCTGCGCCTCCTCGCAATGACACATCAGGCAGTGCCGAGGTGCACCAGCGCCCTTGCACGGTTGAATTACCCGTTACAGGGCGCTCACAACCCGCAAGGGGCACGCCGCATCCGTAAGGCGGCAAAGCCGCCAACGGCTGCGCAGTGAGCGCCGCTACAGACGCAATTGGTGCGTACCATTTTAACGCCAGTCTGTACGGGTCGCCCGTGCAGCGCCGGGCGAGGCATGCCTCGCCCCTACAAATATCATCCCGTATTACTCTGTTCGGCGTGGGAGAGCACATAGTCCGCAAAGCGGCGCTCGGCGGCCGTGAGGGGGCAGTCGGCCGGCCAAGCCAGATAGATGCGGCGGAACACGCCGCTGCGGTCCAGATCGAACGACAGCAGCTTCCCTGCAGCCAGCTCCTCCTGCACGGCAAGCGCCGAAATGACCGCAACGCCCAGCCCGCGCTGCACGGCGGCCTTCACGTCCTCCGGCGTGTCGATCTCTGCCACGGGGTGCAGGCGGTCGGCAGAGATGCCGCTGCGGCGCAGGTAGTCCTCCAGCGACTGCCGCGTGCCGGAGGCCGGTTCGCGCCGGATGAGCGGCTGCTGTGTCAGAAGCGTCAGGCCGGAAACACCCTGCCGCTGGAGCGTGGGATAGGGCTCGCGGTTCGGCGCGATGAGCACGAGGCGGTCGTTTGCGATCGGGTGATAGACAAAGCGACGCGGGTCCATGGCTGCGCCGACAAAGCCGAGGTGGACGCGCGACTCGAGCATCAGGCTGTGGATGCGCGCGCTGTCGCCGCGCAGCAGGACATAGCGGCTGTCCGGGCAGCGCTGCAGGAAGCCTGTCAGCAGCTCCGGCAGCAGGCCCTGCCCCGGCGCGGTGGAGGCTCCGAGCCGCAGCGGCGGCTGCTCGGCCGGTCCGAGGGCCTGCAGGCGCTCGCAGCGGTTCAGGATCTCGCGTGCCTGCACATAGACGTTCTGCCCCTCCGGCGTCAGCGTGACGGGCTTGCGCGCGCCGCGCACGAGCAACGGCACGCCGAGCGTCTGCTCCAGCGCGCTGACGTGGGCGCTGACGGTCGACTGCGTCAGATACAGCGCAGCGGCCGCCGCCGTGAAGCCGGAATGCTCCACGGTGGCCACAAAGGATTCCAGCTGCTTCAGGTTGATCTCGAGCATGATCCTGCCTCCCAAACGCGCGTGACAAACCGCGCCGGATATGATATACTAGGACAACACCACATTGCCCTGAATTTGAACAGAAAAGAGGGGTCCTGTTTTGCAGAGCATCTATCTCGACAACGCTGCGACGTCGTTCCCGAAGCCGGCCGGGGTCAGCGACAGCATGAAGCAGTATCTCGACTGCGTCGGCGCGACGATCAATCGCTCCGTCTACGGCCGCGCGCAGGAGGCCGGGCTGGAGACGCTGGCCCTGCGCGAGGTGCTCGCGCGGCTGTTTCATTTTCCGGAGCCTGCGACCCATGTCGTCCTGACACCGGGCGCGACGTTCGGCCTGAATCTCGTCATCAAGGGGCTCCTGCGCCCCGGCGACCACTGCATCGTCAGCGGGATGGAGCACAACGCCGTCATGCGGCCGCTGCAGCAGCTCGGGGGCGTGGAATTTGACCGCATTCCCTGCGACAGTGAGGGCTTTCTGCAGCATGGCGCGCTCGAGGGCCTGTTCCGGCCCAACACGCGCCTTGTTGTGCTGGCGCATGCGTCCAACGTCTGCGGCAGTGTGCAGGATGCGGCCGCCGTCGGGGCGGCCTGCGCGCGGCACGGATGCTTTTTCCTGCTGGACGGTGCGCAGACGGCAGGACACTATCCCATCGACTTTGCGGCGCTCCGCCTTTCGGCGCTGGCCGTGCCGGGGCACAAGGGTCTGCTCGGCCCGAGCGGCATCGGCGCGCTGCTGCTGACGGACGAGCTTGCCGCCAATCTCACACCGCTTGTGGCGGGCGGGACCGGCAGCGCCTCGGACAGTGAGCTGCTGCCGCCGTATCTGCCGGACCGGCTGGAATCCGGCACGCCGAATCTGCCGGGCATCTACGGTCTGCGCGCCGCGCTGGCCTTTGTGGAGCAGCAGGGCGTCGAGCGCCTTCGCCGCCATGAGCTGGCGCTGTGCGAGCGCTTTCTGGACGGCATCGCGCCGCTTTCCGGCGTCCGCCTGTGCGGCACGCGGGAGCCCGGCCGCCGCGTGGGCGTCATCTCCGTGGACCTGCCGGGCCGGGACAACGCCGAGGCGGCGTTCCGGCTGGAGCAGGAGTTCGGCATCCTGACGCGCTGCGGCCTGCATTGCGCCCCTGCGGCGCACCGTTCCCTCGGGACGTTCCCGCAGGGGACCATCCGCTTCTCGCTCGGCTTTGCGAATACCGAGCAGGACGTCGACGCCGCCGTTGCGGCCCTGCGGGCGATCAGCGCAGACTGATCCTCGGGCCGCCGTTGTAGGCCTCGACCACGCCGATGCGCTGCGCGCTCGGCACGGCCCCGCGCAGCTCGCGCAGCAGGGCATCGGCGTCCTCCGGCGCAGCGGCGATGAGCAGGCCGCCGGATGTCTGCGGATCATAGAGCATGTCCTGCACGGCAAGCTCCGTGCTGCCGGGGTCGACGGCCGCCTCGGCATAGTGCCGGTTGCGGTACATTCCGGCGGGCAGGATGCCGTCGCGCGCGAATTCGAGCGCCTCGGGGATCAGGTCGATCTCGCCGGGGAAGAGCGTCAGATGTGTGTCGCTGCCCTGCGCCATCTCAAAGGCGTGGCCCAGCAGACCGAAGCCCGTCACATCCGTGCAGGCGTGCACGGCATAGCGCACCATGCAGTCGCGCGCGGCCTTGTTCAGCGTCGTCATCAGGCGGTGCGCCAGCGCCATGGCCTCCGGCGAGGCCAGCCCGGCCTTTGCGGCCGTTGTGAGCACGCCGATGCCGAGGGGCTTCGTCAGCAGCAGCACGTCGCCGGGGCGGGCAGCGGAGTTGGTCAGCAGCTTTTTCGGATGCACGAAGCCCGTGACGGCAAGGCCGTATTTCGGTTCCGGATCGAGGATGCTGTGGCCGCCCGTGATGATGACGCCCGCCTCATAGGCCTTGTCGTAGCCGCCGCGCAGCAGCTGGTGCACGGCTTCCTTCGGCATGGATTCTGGGATGCACAGCAGGTTCAGCGCCAGCTTCGGCTCGCCGCCCATGGCGTAGACGTCCGAAAGTGCGTTCGTCGCGGCGATCTGCCCGAAGAGATACGGGGCGTCCGCGATCGGCGGGAAGAAGTCCACGGTCTGCACGAGCGCCAGCTCGTCCGTGACCTGATAGACGGAGGCGTCGTCGCTCTTGTCAAAGCCGACAAGCAGCCGGGGATCGCTGTGGACCTTCAGGCCGCCCAGAAGCTGCGCCAGAACGCCCGCACCGACCTTTGCGCCGCAGCCCGCGCACGAGGCGAGCTTCGTGAGCTGAATACTCTGTTCTGCCATGGTCAAAACCCTCACATTCGAAATATTTTTTTCAGAATAACGATAGCCGCAGTGCACCGTTTGGCAGCGCCGCGCTCTGGAAAGGAGTTCTTATGAAAGAAAACAAAAAACTCATCAGCGAGATCCTTGCGGATGTCCGCCACGATATGACGGACGAGGAGATCCTGAACCTGCTGGCCTCGAGCCGCATTTCTGTGAACCCGGAGAAGGAGTCCGGCAAGCTGACCTCGCTCGGTCAGCGCGCGGCGGACAGCATCGCAAAATTTGCCGGAAGCTGGGCATTCATTTTTTCGTTCACGGGCGTACTGCTGGCGTGGATGATCCTCAATGTCCTGCTGGCTGCAAAGGCATTCGACCCCTATCCGTTCATTCTGCTGAATCTGGTGCTGTCCTGCGTGGCTGCCATTCAGGCTCCGCTTATTATGATGAGCCAGAACCGGCAGGAGGAAAAGGACCGCGCGCGTGCGGAGAATGACTATAAGGTCAATCTGAAGACGGAGATTATGATCGAAGCACTGCACGATAAGCTCAACCGCATCCTTGCCCGCGAGGAGCTCCTGCTGCAGGTGCAGAAGGAGGAGCATGCACCGCATTACGAGAAGCCGGAGCCTAAAGAAAACTAACGGGTCAGCTCCCGCAGGACGTCCAGCACCAGCGTGGCCGAAACGGCTGAGGCGCGGGCGCAGTTTTCCTCAAACGTCCCGATGCCGCTGTGGTCCGCCGTGTCCGTCACGGAACGGATGGCCGCAAAGGGAACGCGGTTTACATAACACACATGCGCCATGGCGGCCGTCTCCATGTCGACCGTCAGCGGGGCAAAGCGCGCATTGATCTCTGCGCGGCCCTCGTCCGTGATGAAGGCCTCGCCCGTCACCGTCCTGCCGAAGTGGACGCGGCCGGGGGCCCTTTCCGCGGCACGCCTGCAGGCTGCGAGCAGATCGGGATCGGAGGCGAACCACACGGACGGCAGATGGGGGTGCGACTCCGTCAGGATCGCCTCTGCCACGTCATGATAGGCGCATTCCGTCGTCACGGCCGTTTCGAACAGGCCGAGCGCGGGGGACATGCCGCCCGCCGTCCCGGCGTTGAGGACGAAATCCGGCGAGATGGTGTCGAGCACGGTCTGCACGGCCAGCGCCGCGTTGACCTTGCACATGCCGGTCGCGGCGAGCACCATCTGCAGGCCGCCGATCCGGCCGATGTGCAGCGTGAGCATGGCGCGCGAAAGGCGCTGCTCCTCCGCCAGATGGGGCAGGAAGGGCGCAAGCTCCTCTTCCGCCGCGCAGAGGATCGCACCGCAGCGCGGGTCGTGTTGCATGTTCTGCATCTCCCTTTTGTCGTTTTCTCCATTCTATCGTATTTTTCGATGAAAAACAAGTCATAAAATCGGGAGCCGTCCGAGATGGAACGGCTCCCGATTTGGTTATCTGCTGTAGGGGAGCGGACAGCCGGGCCTGGCACTGCCGATATGAACAGGTTTCCGCTGCATGTTATGCGCCAATTGCGTCTGCCAATGGCGCTCATCGAGCGCCCTGTACAGGGGCATTCAACGGAAGGAGAGCACTGGTGCACCACAGCAGGGGAGCACGGCGGTGAGAACGGTATGCTTCTGCTTCCATTATGACGGATCGCGCAAAAATGTCAACAAAATTTTCAAAAATTCCTCTGCAGAGCGGGTGGAAAAAATTCGTCAGAAAACCCGCCGCCAACTTCATCGGACGAAACAAATCGCCGGAATTTTACGTCACATTCCGTATCGTAACGAGATGTGCCGGCGTGAATAAAATCATGCAGCCAGAAATGAGATAATCAGGAATGTGGTCTATCATGAGTCAGAATAAAGTGAGTTAACTTGAAATTATGCTAAAAGAACTGCCTGTTGACAAATGAGAATGTCTCGTGTATGATCAAATCAGGATTCGGCATCGCCGAACAGAGACATGATACAGGAGGAGAAACCATTGAAAGCGGGAAAGAAACTGTTAGCGCTGCTGCTGACGGTCTGCATGCTGCTGTGCATGCTGCCGACGGTGGCATTTGCTTCCGGCAGCGATTATCTGAAGATCGCCATGCTGGACAGCGGCCGAAAATATTTTTCGGCAGATTGGGTCAAGGCCTTCCTCTATGAGGCCAAGGCGGACGGCTATACGCACGTCATGCTCGCGGTGGGCAATGACGGTATGCGCTTCCTGCTGGACGACATGTCGCTCAACGTGGGCGGCAAAACGTATTCCAGCAACGCGGTCGCCTCGGCTATCCGCGCGGGCAACAACGCCTACACGACGGCATCTTCGGGCGAGTGGACGGAAAGCGAGATGGACGAGTTCTTTGCCACGGCCAAGAAAGCCGGCATCGAGATCATTCCGCTGCTGAACAGTCCGGGCCACATGGACTCGGTGCTGTATGCTGCGTCCTCTCTGACGGGGACGAACTGCAGCTACAACGGCTCGAGCCGCACCATCGACGTGACGAACGACACGGCCGTCCGGTTCTCGCAGGCCTTCCTGCAGAAGTATGTCGATTACTTTGCGGGCAAGGGCTGCCGCTATTTCAACTTCGGCGCGGATGAATACGCCAACGACCGCTACACGAGCGGCTCCATGGGCTTCGGCAGCCTGCAGAACAGCGGCAAGTATGGCTACTTCATCAAATATGTCAACGAGCTTGCCGCCATGGTCAAGCAGGCGGGCATGACACCCATCGCCTTCAATGACGGCATCGAGTTTGCCAACAAGATGAGCGCCTCGGTCGGCTCGACGACCTACACGTTCGACCGCGACATCGTCGTGTGCTACTGGTCCGGCGGCTGGAGCGGCTACACGCCCCGCACGGCGGCCAACCTTGCCTCGGATGGTTTCCGTATTATCAACACGACAGGCGACTTCTACTATGTCCTCGGCAAGAACGACAGCTTCGACAATGGTTATACCTATGCCGCCAACTGGAGCAATTATAAGGTGTGCGGCACGAGCCTGAGTGCTTCCTCCGTGATCGGCGGCATGTTCTGCATGTGGAGCGACTATCCCGGCGCAGAGACGCAGACGCAGGAAGCCAAGAAGATCCGCCTGCCGCTGCGCGCCATGGGCCTCGCCATGGACGGCGCCTACACAAGCGGCATGGACACGTCCATTGTGCCCGGCGGCTTCAACGCCGACGGCTCCATCAACACCGATCCTCCCGCGCAGAGCCACGACTACCGTCAGACTGCCTCGACGGCTGCGACCTGCACGGAGGCGGGCAGCGTGACCTATACCTGCGCCGACTGCGGCGATAGCTACACCGAGACCGTCCCTGCCCTCGGCCACGATTACGCAGCGGCAGACGACGCGGGCGACACGATCTACACCTGCACGCGCTGCGGCGAGCAGCATTCCGAGCTTCTGCCGCGCGAATATGTCTCCGTCAAGACCGGCAAGACGACCGAGGCCTACACGCTCGACGGTGAGCAGAGCTTTACCCACACGGGCGATGCCGCCATCGCGCGCGGCGAGCTGACCGTGGTGCAGGGCACGGGCACGAAGGTGCCCTATTCCGCCAGCGCCTCGGCCTCCGTCTCCGGCTATACGGACGGCGGCTACAACTGCGTCGCCTCCAAACTTATCGACGGCGACACCTCCACCTACTACTGGTCTACCAGCAGCCAGACGTCCGGCATGTATGCCCGTGTCGACCTCGGCGCGGAGGTCCGCTTTGACGCCGTGCAGATCAGTGCTCCGGCGCACGGCGACTACTGCACGAACGCCAATGTCCAGCTTTCGGCCGACGGCCGCACCTGGACGACGATCGGCACGTTCACGAGCAGCCGCAGCACGGCTGTGACGAAGACCTACACTGTCCCGTCCTCCGTCGAGAGCTTCCGCTACATCCAGGTCGCCCTCACGACGGCGCGCAACTACTGGTGGCAGCTGTCCGAGATCGCCTGGGGCAGCTATGACGGCGCGACGTTTACCCGCGCCGCCGCTTCCGGCACGGTCCAGATCGGCACGGCTCCCATGACGGAGGTCCGCTTCACCGGCGTGGCTGCCGGTACGACGTACTACGTCATCGGCGGCACCCGCTATGTCATCGAGGTCGAGGCCGACCATGTCCACAGCTATCAGGAGGTCAGCCGGACCGCTCCGACCTGCACCGAGGACGGCGTGACGACCTACCGCTGCGAGACCTGCGGCGACACCTATACCGAAACGACTCCGGCCACCGGCCACAGCTACACGGCCGCCGTAACGGCCCCGACGTGCACGGAGAAGGGCTATACGACCTACACCTGCACCGCCTGCGGCGACCATTACACGGCGAACGAAGTGGCTGCGCTCGGCCATGATTATGCGGAGACTACCGTTCCTGCGACCTGCACGGAAAACGGCTCCGTGACGCACACCTGCACGCGCTGCGGCAACAGCTACACCGAGACCCTCCCGGCCACGGGCCATACCTACACCGTTTCCGGCAGCGAGGCAACCTGCACCGAGGGCGGCAAGACCGTCCATACCTGCACCGTCTGCGGCGACACCTATACCGAAACGACGCCTGCGCTCGGCCACGACTACAAGGCTGTCGTGACGTCCCCGACCTGCACGGAAAAGGGTTACACGACCTATACCTGCAAGCGCTGCGGCGACCATTACATGGCAGACGAGGTGGCCGCGCTTGGACATGACTACGAAGCCGTCGTGACGGCTCCGACCTGCACGGAAAAGGGCTACACGACCTACACCTGCGCGACCTGCGGCGATACCTACACGGCAGACGAGGTGGCCGCGCTCGGACATGACTACGAAGCCGTCGTGACGGCTCCGACCTGTACCGAAGACGGCTACACGACCTATACCTGCAGGAACTGCGGCGACCGCCGCACGGGCCATGTCGTCAGCGCGCTGGGCCACTCCTATGAGTGCACCGAGAACGGCAATGACCGCATCTACACCTGCACGCGCTGCGGCGATACCTACACCGAGGCCATCCTGCCGACGGTCGAGGTCAAACTCCAGCCGGGCGAGACCTACACCTTCCACACCGAGGACGCCGCTGTGACGGAGTCCGCCGATCCCGCCGTCGCTGCGACGACGATCGAGGCGCTCTCCGGCGGCTATCAGCAGGTGACGGAGTTTGCCGAGGGGACGTTCCTCCTCGTGAGCGGTGACCGGATGCTGACGGCGACGGCCTCAACGTACTACAGCTCCTGGGACGGCGCGGGCACTGTGAGCGGCCTGACCTGCGCGGCCTACAGCACGACGGGCGACCTGTCGAACGCCCTGTGGACCGTCACGGCGGTCTCCGGCGGCTACACCGTGCAGAGCGCGGACGGCCGTTACCTGAATCTCACGGAGAGCACCCGCTCTGCAAGCGTGACGCTGACCACTGCGCCGCAGGTCCTCACGATCACGGATCTCGGCAGCGCCTTCTCCATCCGCTTCAGCGATACCTATCTCGACCGCTACAGCACAACGTTTGCGGGCGCCTATCCCGGCAATGCGAACGCGAACGAGCGGTGGCAGCTCTATCGCGCGGTTCCTGCGGGCTATGACGTGACGATCACCGGCGTGGCCGAGGGCGCGACCCGCACCGTCATCGGCGGCGTGCGCTATGCCGTCACGGTCCACGCCCATGCCTACACGGCCACCGTCACCACGGCGGCGACGTGCACGACGCCCGGCGTCCGCACCTATGCCTGCGCCTGCGGCGAAAGCTACACCGAGGAGATCCCGGCAACGGGCCACAGCTATGTCCGCACGGAGGAAAACGGCAATTACGTCTACACCTGCTCCGTCTGCGGCGAAAGCTACACCGAGCCGGTGAAGACCGCGACCTATGACTCCGTGAGCAGGCTCACGTCCGGCGGCCGCTACGTTCTCACGGTCTACGCCAACGGCGGCTACTATGCCATGACGCACGACGGCACGACGATCGGTGCGCAGGCCGTCACCATCGAAAACGGCCGGATCACCTCCGACGTGACCGAGAGCATGCTCTGGGATTACTCCAACGGCTGTTTCAGCTTCCAGAGCGGCACGACGACGTATTACCTCTATAAGTCCGGCAATTCCTCCCTGCGCATCAGCACGTCCGGCACGAGCGTCTCGTACTGGTATAACCGTCTCGGCTTCGGCAATGCCTACCTGCGCTACTCTAACGGCTCGTTCTATCTGACCCGCTGGAACTATTCCTACTGCTACCTGTTCCAGGAAATGAACGGAATCTGACGGGAAAAATGCGACCGGGGCCGGCTCGAAAGAGCCGGCCCCGGTTTCGTCTGTCAGAAAACCCGCCAAGCCAAAGGTTTCGGAGGGAAGAAACCGTCAGGGTTTCCTTTCGCGTTCAATCACCCGCCGCAGCGGCAGAACTGCAAAATCATGCTGCAAAATTTGATTTTGCAATTCTGGAAGCAGCTTGGCGAAAAAGCCCCGGAGGGACTTTTTTTGACAAGCCGGTCCCAGCTTTGCGATTTTGATGGTGCAGAAAATAGAGAGGATAGCGGGAAAATGATGGCCGTGGTATAACATTCTTGGATAATATGCCTGATAAACTGTAATTTGTTATTTACTTTTTGTGCTGCGCGTTATATACTAAAAGCGGCAGATGGCGGAGTGAGGACACGGTGCTGTCTGACTGAATTTCGGAGGGAACGATCATGAAAAAGAGACTGCTTGCGCTCCTGCTGTGTGCCGTAATGGCCTGTGCGCTTCTTGTTCCGGCATTCCCCACTGCCGCCGCTGCGGAGGTGACAGAAACTGACAAGGAGATCCGTCTTTCGTGTACGGATACATGTGTAGCCGTGATCAACAAGGAAACCGGCGCTTTGACCTTTGAAGGCGATGGAGATATGGTCCAAGGTTACAAGATGAAGGTCCGCTTTTCCGATTACAGCGATTATATTCGAAAGGTGACCCTGAAAGCCGGTATGTTTGAAATCCCAAGCGGAGCATTTGAAAACTGTACCCGGCTCGAAAGTGTAAATCTGTTTTCGGCCTCAGCTATTTATGAGAATGCATTCAAAAACTGCTCAAGCCTGAAAGATATCAAAATCACGGGTAATGTAAATTATATTTCCGGAAGTGCTTTTGCAGGCTGTATAAGTATTACAAAATTTGATCTGAGTAAATATAACACTTTTTATAAGATCGATGAGGCAGGGGCCCTATATCGGGATACCAAGCTTATTCGGTACCCTGCGGGTAGAACCGGAAGCTATGAAGTCCGTGCTATGACGAGAGAAATCGGTGAGGGAGCGTTTGAAGGCTCCTTAGTCCACGATGTTGCACTGCCTGACTCTCTTTACAGAATCGATGAGAGAGCATTTGCGGATTGCCCCAATCTGACCGGGCTTACCATTCCAAAATCTACGGTGAACATTGAAAGGTGCATCAGTTTAGGCAGCCCTAATTTCCGCGGGTTTCAGGTGGAGTCGAATAATCGTTTTTATTCTACGGATTCCTATGGCGGGTTATACACGACAAAGAATTTATCCGGAAACCTGGAGTTTAAAGAGTGCCCGGGGGGCTTCCGCGGGAAGTATGTCCTGCAGGCTGGAACGCGGATTGTAAACGGATTTCATGAACATGACGGTGTGACGGAAATCTGGATGCCGGACAGCGTAACAGAAGTTTACTATTCTGACGGCTGCAAGAATCTTAGCAAAGTCAGACTATCTAAGAACTTATTAACAATAGATTCTACCGCTTTTAGAGACTGTGCCGCACTGCGTGAGATCGTGTTTCCGGAGAGCGTTAAAACAATCGGTGAGCGCGCCTTTTCTGGCTGTATTTCACTCAAGCACGTCTATTTTATGGGAGATCTGCCTGAAATCGGCTGGCTCAGCTTCGCTGACAGCAATGCAATAAGTGACTTTGCTGCGATCCCCGGCATTGTGTTTTATTACCGGGAAGGAACCTCAGGATGGGGACCGACAGTTTTTGATCAAACTTTAAGCTACCCCACAGCGGTTTGGACAACAGCCCCCTATACGGATGCCAGCCCGGACAGCTGGTATGCCTCGGCCGTGCGGTATACTTACGACAATGGTCTTATGAACGGCACAGGCGAATACAGCTTTGAGCCGGAGAGCAGCATGACCCGCGCGATGCTTGTGACGGTCCTCTGGCGCTATGCCGGACAGCCGCAGGCTGCTGCCAACCCCTTTACGGATGTTCCGGGCGGCGAGTGGTACACGCAGGCTGTCGCATGGGCAGCGGAGAACGGCGTGGTCAACGGCATCGGCGGCGGTAAGTTTGATCCGAATGGCCGCGTAACCCGAGAGCAGGCAGCGGCGATCCTGTTCCGCTATGCGCAGAAGGTTGGCGCTGCGTCCGCGGAGCGTGCTGATCTGTCCGGCTTCCCGGATGCGAACGCCGTGTCGGATTATGCCAGCGATGCCATGCGCTGGGTTGTGGCGGAGGGCATCATCGGTGGCAGCCGCGAATACGACGGCCGCGATTGGCTCAAGCCGCAGGGAAGCGCCACCCGCGCACAGGTCGCGGCGATCCTCATGCGCTACATTGAAAACGTTACAAAATAGGGAAAAGGAACGGCTGCGCCCCGGTTTCGGAGCGCAGCCGCTTTGCATGGTTTGCGTGGTATGGTCGGAGGGCCACAGCATAAAGCCGCAGCCCTCCGTCTTTATGTTATATGAGGGAGCCTTCACACAAAGTGATCTCGTGCAATCATGGCCAGCCGCTCCTGCAGGTCGGGGCTGAAGCCTGCGAGGTCCTCGAGCGGGATGGTCTTGTCACCCAGCAGATAGAGCAGGTTATAGTACATTTCGGAGCGGCTGACATCGGCCACGACACCGACGCGCTTCTGGTCCTTGCGAAGCCTCTTCTCCAGCTCCCAGAACTTGTCGGATGCCTTGCCGAGCCCGACCAGCAGGGCCGCGTAGGATTCGGCCAGCTGCTCCATGCAGCGCTCCTGCCACTCCGGCAGCCTTTTGCGGAACAGCTTCCAGTCGGATTCGTTTACGGGCAGCATGGGGGACCTCTTGTGTAGAATAATTTGACGTTTACAGGGATGACAGAATGTCTGATGCGGCTTTACTCCTTCTTCGGCAGAACGCAGATCGGGGTTCAGCTTGCCCAGAATGGAGTGGAGCTTCTTGTCCGAGAGGGCGGAATCCACCTCGTAGGTGGCGTACACCCGGAACGCAAAGGGGACCGCCGAGCTGCGGTTCAGCTCCGCGAGCCGCTGCTTTACATCCGTGGCATAGCCGAGCTTCCCATATTGCGGGAAGGAGGGATTCGTGAGAATGTAAATGTATCCGGTCGTGGTCGTCTGGGTCCTTTCGTGAGGGTGGAAAGATTGTGCTATTTTGGGCCTCATAATAGGCCTCCCTGGCATCGGAGATCAGCATCTCAATACTGATGTATTTAACGGCTTGCTTCTTCGTCTCAGCGCGATTTGTGCGGATCGCAATCGTTATAGGTCAAAATATTATGGATCCCGGCGTTCTTTGTCTCAGCGCACCGCGTGCGGATCGCAACCGAGACCCAATCGGCGACGTGGCGTGGTGTTACACTTTGTCTCAGCGCACCGCGTGCAGATCGCAACCGCCGAGGTCGCAGATCTGGCTCTGCACCCCGTTCTTTGTCTCAGCGCACCGCGTGCAGATCGCAACTCAGGTGCCGGTGATGGTCAAAAAACAGGGGCAGCTTTGTCTCAGCGCACCGCGTGCAGATCGCAACCACAAGCGCGTCAAATGGGACAAGGATCAATGGCTTTGTCTCAGCGCACCGCGTGCAGATCGCAACGCGCTACCAGCAGGAGCTGGACAAGTACACCCACTTTGTCTCAGCGCACCGCGTGCAGATCGCAACGGCAAATGTGCACAAAGCACCGCGTGCGGATTTGTGGAATGCGCTGTGAGTCGGTAGATAGCTTTTCGCAGCACGAAGATCTGCTGCGCGCTGACTATTTTCCCGAGCTCTTCTGCTACCAAAGCAGCCTCTGCTGCCATTAACGGTAGCCCCGGACGGACAATCGACCGGTTTTCTCCGGTGCGAACGGCACCGGCATTTTATATCTGCCTGACCTTCGCGTCAGGCAATGCTTCTGCGGATGCCCATACTGGCGGGCGTTTTGGGGAGAGCGTGCAGGCGCTCGATTTCCCGATGATGGTACTGCACAAAGGCGGGATAGTCCCGCGCAAGGGAATCGAGATCAAGAGCTTTTGACATAGAGTCATAATGCTGCAGCAGGAAGGCGGAATAGAGATCACGTTGGAGATGCTCACCGTCCTGCATATCGTTCCAACGCCGGGAAAGAGACTTTTTAACATATTCACCGGTCAAATGATTATATTGGCTTGCTTTGATGTCTGCCGGGTTGATCTCTACAACATTCGGCAGCCCGAGAGACTTGCATTTTTGCCGCAATATTTCGATCAGCATGGCGGGTGCCTTGTTGGCAATGGACTTTCCAAACCGCTTTTTGCTTCGGGGCTTTCCGGTCTTTTCAGATATCACGGTCTTCTTTGCCCGGCGTGTCAGGGAAGACCATTCCATTTTTTCCACATAGAAATGATCACCCAAGGACAGCAAATGGTTCGCCAGTTGAATGTGCTGGAGCTTTCGTATTTCAGCCTGACGGTGCTGCAGATATTTCAGTTCCTGTTGGTTCCTCCGATATCGCTTGGACTTATTATGTGTTAACTTGACACCGCGCCGGATCGTGCCGTCCTCGGCATAGTTATCCGGGTTGGTTGCCCTTCTGCTCCGGTCCATTTTTCGCTGCAGGCAGCGCTTTTCCTGCTCGATGTTCTGTACCCGATCTGCCAGTTCGACGAGTCCGGCCACCCCGGCGGCGGAATACGCCAGTGTTTGCGGCCCGATGTCCAGCCCGACGGGGCCGCTGCCGATAGGGTGAACCGCTTTTCCGGTAACGGGATCGGCCTTGATCGCAGGCTTCCCCTCCAGAACGAGCTGGGCATACCAGCGGTCTCTGCGCTTTCCGGGCCGGCGGACCAATCGGACAAGCTTTACTCTGCGCTGCAGCATATCGGTCTCGTAAGCATTGTCCGGCGATAGCTTCAGCGGCAGCTTCAGGCCCTTCCACTCGATGTAGGCCCCGCGGAACATGATCTCCCTGCCGCCGCTTTTTCCCGTTCTGGAGTAGCCCTGCACAGAATTTACCTCACCGGGTCTTTTGCAATGTACCTTCTTGCCGCCCTTTTTGAACAGGAGCTTATCAAAGGCCGCCCAGACCTGCGGTGCGATCCCATGAACGGCAACGCTCGAGCCGATGTTGTCACGGAAGTGCTTGTAATATTTTCCCATATCTGTAGTAAAGGAATTATCCGTAAACCCGGCCTTTTTCAGACTTTTCCGCCGTTCTTCGTATAGCTTCTCCAGTTCGGTCCGATGCGCGGGGTTATTCCAGTCCAATGTCCGTATTTTCCGTTCATTCTCCCGATATTCGGCAGTCCGCTTTATCTGTACAAGCCGTTTCAGCTCTGCATGGACCAGCGTGTTATAGAGCTGCCGCGCGATCTCAAAGCGCTTGGCAAGACGGTCCTCCTGCCACTTTTCCAGTTTTAACGGTAAAGTCAGGCAGCAGGTATCTGTGCTGCTCTTTTTCACAGGACTCCCTCCTTGCCGGATGCAGCAAAATGCGATCCGGATCGTTTAGAACTATTTTATCATTAGGTGTGAAAAAATACAAGCTGTGTGACAGCGGTTTCCTGTCCAAATTCCTTTCAAAACTGCAAGGATAGAATTGTTTGCGGAGCGCTGCAGCGCCCCGCAATGTCTTTTTATCAGTTCATAATTCCATACCGCTTCATCAGCTCGATCCGCTCTTTTCCCAGTTTGATGGAGCCGGAGGCGCTGTTGTCCGCGCCCGACTGCTTTTCGCTGGCGTAGTGCGCGATGCGCTGCACCCACGCGACCGGCAGCAGGTACGGGCGCTTTTTAAGATAGGGATAGCGACGCTCCAGATACTCGCGCTTGGGGAACACCGTCCGCAGGACGCTGCTTTTCTCACCGGTGCGGCTGGCCTTGACGGCGTTCAGCGTGACGGTGGAGGAATGAGGCGCGTTAGGTCGTTGGAGCCGTACACGCCGCCGCAGAGGCTGTCGTGCAGCAGCGGCTCCACGTCGATGCTGCCGTCCCACGGCGCGGGCAGGTCAAATTCGATGCCGAGATAGTCTCTGGCAATGCGGAACGCTGCCGCGGCAAAGGTTGACGCATGGACGCTCTCACACTGCTCGTGCAGACGCTGCCAGTCGATCTCCGCGTGATACGCCCGCGCCCACAGGCCAATGTCGCAAAACTGCCGCAGGCCGATGCCGCTGCGGACGAAGTGCTTGTAGGCGTGCAGAAGCAGGTACAGCAGATGCTCGTGTGGCGGCATGGCCAGAAAGCCGTCGATTTCGACGGGATTGAGGTCGGTGAAGAAATGGTTCAGCTCGTCATGCGCATCCTCGGCAGAATCAAATAAATGCCGGTGCAGCTCGATGTAAAGCGGGCTGCCTTCTTTTGTGTAGGATACCTCGTCCGCCGTGGCCAGCTCGTCCGCAGGCGTGTCGGTGGTTAGACCGTTCGCCAGAAGCTGTTCGTGGCAGGCGAAAAATTCGCCGTCCGGAATCAGAAGATCGTCGTCCGCGCTGATGCGGTGGTCCTTTAACGGATACAGGCGGCTGCAAAGCTGTCCTTTGACCACGATGGGGTGCAGCCCTGCCGAACGCAGTTTACAATAAAGTTCGGTAAATTCCGCAGACCGCACGGTTTGATTCAGCACCTGCCCAATGACCTGCTGCTTGGTTACGGCAAACAGAGCCACGTTCTCTTCGGCAGCAGGCATCTTGCGGACGGCCTCGAAGAGGATCGACAGCAGCTTCTGCTGATTGGCCAACGTAAAAATGGCAGGCCAGTCTACGTTTTCAGCGGGGAGCGCCCCGCCGGAAACGGCAGCCTTGGCGATATGCAGGAATTGTGTTTCGGTGCTGGTCAGGGTCATGTTCGTGTGCCAAGCCCTTTCTCTGTATTTTTCAATGGCGTGGGCGACGAGCAGCGACACCGCGCCGAGGAACGCGCCCAAGGTGTTGCAGATCACGTCGTCCGTCTCCGCAAGCCCCAGCGCGCAGCGGTACTGGGCGTACTCGATTCCCGCGCTGAGCGCACAGCCGACAAGTGTTGTGAGGGCGATTTTGCCCCAACGGTGCCACTTTCGCGGCAGGGCATTCGAGAGCGTCAGCCCCAGCGGGAAGAAGAGGAAGACGTTCATCAGCATCTCGCGGTAGAGTTCTGGTTGCTGCCGCGCGGCGATGAAGGTGGCAAGGGGGGTGAGGATGACCTCGGGAATCTCCGGTGTGCGGGTCAGGATGGTGGCGTAGAGGATGATGAACACGGCCGCGCAGGCGAGCGCGGTGTTGAGAAGCACTCGCCTCCGTTCCCCGACCCGCTGGCAGAGCACGGGCCAGAGAAGGAGCAGGGACAGCAGCAAAATGCACACCGTCCATGGGTTCATTGCGTAGATTTGTCGAAGCATCGTGTGTTATCGTTTTAGGCGGCGTATGACGCGGACCAGAAGGCTCTTGCTTCGGCGTTCCTGCGCCAGTTCGTCCTTTGTCGGCTCGCAGCAGGCGGAAACCAAATCGGCAAAGGCCGTTTGACCGTAGCCCTCCCAGAATTCATCATAGCGGGCGGGCTTTTGAATGGGTGTAAGCACCGCTGGGTTAAAGGCAAACGCGTCTTTGGCTGCGGGCTGGAGTTGCAGCTGATCCTTGCAGCCTTCCAGAAGGCTTCGTCCCTTTTCACTATGCAGCAAAATAAGGGATGTGCCCTGCGGGTTGTAGGCGTCCGGCTGAATACCTTTGACACCCCAATAATCGGCCAGCGTGATATCGCTGCAACGCTCGATCCCTTTGAACTTGCATACAAAGCAGGAGCTGCGGGAGTACAGTCCCTTGATAAAACCGCGCTGATAGGGGCTTTCGGCAGCGGGCTGGGCGAACTCTCTACCGTTATCAAACGCGGCGCGAATATGGTACGCCTCCCAGCCATTTGCCTTGTTGCGGAAGGAGAACGCGGTCAGCTTGCCGCCATACTGCTTCTCCAGTCCCACTTTATATTCGTCCCACACCAGAGGCGACGGAACACTGTGGCAGGCGGTATCCTGCGTGATCAGCGTATCATAATCCCGGCTGAGATAGCTTTTCAGTGCAGCGACCTGGCACGGCATTCCACTGAAATAGACCCAGCGACCGGCGGCCAGCGCCGCCTTGATCTGCGGATAGCAGTCACTCGGAATGCGGCCTTGGACATACTTGGAGCTGCAAAGCGCAGAAAGCTCCTCCACGCTCTCAGCGGCAGTATGTATCACATGGAACTGTCCGTCAAAGGCCGCACCGAACACAAGGCCGCCTCTGCGGATGATCTCCGCTGCCAACACAGGAAAAATCGCGCCGGATGAGGACTGGGGCAGGAGCGTTCCGTCCTTGGCGTAGCCGGTTAGAACCTCCGTATGCGCCGAGGTCTGCGGCAAAACGGAAACCGGACATTTTCCGGTGCAGAGGCCGCAGTCGGTACACGCTGCGTCATCAACGACAGGGCGCAAAAAGCCATGCGCATCCGGCTGCATTTCGACAGCCGCTGATGGGCAGACCGCAGCGCACACCCCGCAGCCGGTACAAGCATCAATTTTTTGAGCGACGTTCATATGTAAGTCTCCTTCGGTTCTTCAAGGAGTGATAGCCAAAGCCCAATAGCAGGCATATTGCTGTCGTAATCGTAAACAGGAGAAAGTTCGTATTAACAACTCTCCGCAGCGCAAGAATGACAAGCGGATGCCAGAAATATGTAAAATTAGCCGTATCACGGCAGGCCGAAGCAAGATCGCTTTTTCTTTCAAGCGGATAGGCAAGACAAATCTGAAACAGAAGAAACAGCAGCGGATAAAGGAATACCGTGATTTCGATTGTTCTTGACATCCCCGTGACAGTCACAGTAACAATCTCAGCCACGAATAGCAATGCCACCAGCGTGGTCGCAAACAGCAGATGTTTCTTGGAAATGCGCAGCTTCAGCTTTCCTTCCGAAATCGTCCACCCCAGAGCGGTAAAAGGAAAGCCCATCAAAAATATCCGCCGAACGCTCAAAAACCATCTACTGTCAAACAGTGTACTCATAATCGGGAGCCTGCTGCCGATGCCATAATACGACGTTCCCAAAAGCCCAACGGCATAGCAAAAAACTGCCAGTGGAAGCAGTGCTTTCGTCAGCTTGAATTTGCAAATCAGGTAGATCACTACCATGGAATAAATGACACCCACCATGTACCATAGATGATAGTAACTGCCATTGAACAGGAAGTCTATCAGCATCCATTTTTTCGGTTCACGCAACAGTATAGGGTTTTGTATAAATATAAAGGCAAAATAAGCCAGCGATACAAAAACATATACTTTTATCAGTTTCAAAAGAGTACCCGAAATAGCGGAGCAGTCCTTCCGGACATAGCCTTTTTGAAGAAAATAACCGCTGGTGCAAAAGAAAAATGGAACAGCCACGCGGGTCAGTATCTGAATACTGCCGTTGGCGCGATCTGAGAGCCACATAATCGCTTGTGTGTGGATCGCAATGACAAGAATCGCCGCAAACAGACGCGCAATATCAATGCTGTTGATACGGTGGTTCGTTTCCATTTTCTCTTCCTTTCATGCGTGTAAAGATTTTCAATACCGGACCTTTAATGAACGCTCTTTCATAGTCGTTCATCATGAAGAAATATGCCAACACCCAATAAATCAGGGTATAAGCTGCGGCGAGGGCAAAGAAGATCAGCCAATTGCTGATATGCAGCGCGTCCAGAATGAACCACCCCACCGTCCCCATGACCAGCATGACTGGGCACATATGCAGGATGTTCTTCCAGAAGAGCGGAATATCAATGCCGATTTTCTTATAGTAATACCAGTTGATAATTAGAATGTTGCCCACCACATAGGCAATGCAGGTGGCCATAGCTGCGCCGATGATGCCGTATTCCTCCACCCACCAGAAGGTCAGCCCGGCATTCAGCACGGCGATGCAGAGGTATACAGCAGAGCGGAACTGGTGCTTATTCATGGCGTAGAGAATGTTCAGACCGGTGTTCTGAATCAAGGGCACTGTCACCGGGATCATCACCAGAAGCGCCACATAATAGGCATCCTCGTACCCAGCACCCGCCCATAATGCGATGAACTGCCGTCCAAACGCCACAAACGCAGAAACAATGAAGGAAATCAGCAAAAATTGCAGCCGCCCGACCTTGATGAACAGGGCTGTAAACTCCGATGGCGGAGTGTTCTTAACAGCCATTTTTGTCACCTTCGGCATAAGAACACCGCTGATTGCCGTTGACAGGCTCGTTATGTATGTGTTGAAGGTTGCGCCAATGTTATAGACCGCTGTAGCTACTGCGCCGACGGCCCAACCGATAATGAGCTTATCTGTGGACCAAAAGAGGATGTCAACAATGTTTGCCAAAAACACAAACAAGGAAAAACGAATGATCTCGCCAAGAAGTCCACCACCGACATGCTGGAAGCAGGGGCGGATATGCAGCCGTCGAATTACATATACGGTGTAGATGGCGTAGGTAACAAAATTCAGGACCGTCGCAGAAAGGACTAGACCGATAGAGCCAAAGCCCATGAACAGCAGCACAAGATTCAAGCACGGCGATACCACGCTTGTGATTAGCGAGGCCATTTTGCTGAAGATAAATCTCTCGTGGGCCAGAATCATGGAGCTGAACACATTAAAAGGCATGAAAATTGCCGTGTTCAGCGTCATCAGGCGCACCAGACGCTCCAATAGAACAAGCTCATCCGGCGAAAGGGAGCGTCCGTATGCGCCAAGATGGAAGGAGCAGAATGTGCCGACCAGCAGAATTGCAGCGCCGATCACTGAATAGATCTTGATGAACAGGCCAAAGACGCGCTGTTCTCCGTCCAGATCTCCCTCTGCGCGGTATTTGGCAAGGTAGCGGATGATCGAGCCGCCGATGCCGAAGTTCAGCAGGCCGATATATCCCATAACCGACTGTGCAATCCCGTAAATGCCATACTCCGCCTGCCCCAGCATACGGAGCATGATGGGCGTATAAATGAACGGAATCAGATTGCCGATCAGCAGGTTCAGATAGGACAGCAGCGCACCTGCCTTGATCTCATCGCGTTTCATGCGTTTACAAGTTCCTCCAATGCCTTGCGCGCCTCGCCGGCTCGGGCGATATAGCCGGGAAGCGTCTCGTTGAGGTGCGCCCGGATGGCATCGCGCTTTTTATACAGGCGAACGAATGCTTGGGTCAGCTCATCGCTCTCCTTGAGCTGCTGCACCGGCAGAACGTAGCCATCCTCCGTGCCGAACAAATCCCGAGCAATGCCGCGCGCTTTGACGGAGTATCCCACCACCAGTGTCGGAACGCCGGTAGAATACGCAGCGATAGTCGCGTGGGTTCGGGCACCAACGAAGAAGCTGCACTTCGAAATAATATATTTCAGTTCCGGTGCAGTATGGTCACCGACAAGAATCAGCCGTGGATTACGGTCAAAATCCTCGTAAAGTTGCTTGAGCGGAATGCGGTCATCATTATTGGCCCAAACGACATGTGGAATCAGGGCAATATAGGCGTCGGTGTTGTCTAGAATATATTGAATCAGCTCCCTATAGTTGGCATATGTCGCACCCTGATTCTTTTCGTTGTTGATAATCATTGGGCTGATATTGATCCCGATGACCTCTTTTTGCAGGAAGAAATCTTCGACTTCGCAAGCCTTTGCTTTCATAAGGAAGGCAGGATCCGGCATTAAAAGCGCATTTGCACCAACTTCTTTTACCGCGGCATAAGTTATGCTCTCTCTGGCTGCGACAATGGAATAATTCCGCAAATCCTCGGCAACATCCGCTTCTGACGTAACCTCAGGCTCAATGGAGCAGCCCCAAAGGACTGTTTTAATTCCCTGCTTCAAAAAGGCTCTGTTCAAATACGCATACAAAGCGGTGTTGCCATAGCAATAATTGTCTCCTCCAATGGAGAAGGCAATGTCTGTATTGCCTTTGCAGCTTTTAATAGCGGGCAAATAATATAGCCCATCCATATCGGTGTAATTGCCGGTAAGCTTCAATTTTGCATAAGCCTTTAAAAAGCCAAAATCCTTTTTTCGCGCCTCTTTAGCCGATTCAAGCGCCGCACAGATATCAAGACCGTATTGCGCATCTTCCCGGCAGTTTTCTGAAAGAATTCGGTATTCATTTGCACCCAAAAGCTCAACGGTTCCGCGACTGATTGCTTCACAGCCGTGGTTTCCAGCACCACCGTTGCCATACATGGTGATTTTCATTGCTCAACACCTTCTATCCATCAATTAGTTCTTCTATTTGCTTCATGACCCGATCCGGGGCGAATTGTTCTGGACACACCGTGTTTTCTTTAATGCTCTGATAAAGAGTCTTGTCAGTCAGAATTGATAAGACTTTTTCTGCTAGCGATTCCGGTGACTGCTCCGTCAATAGGCCGTTAATACCATCCTCAATAAACTCACACGGTCCTCGGGATTTCGTCACCACGCAAGGAACACCAAGCGCCATCGCTTCCAATACCGTCAGCCCCTGCGATTCAATATATGATGGATGAACGAACAAGTCTGCATATTTCATGTAGGGGTAGGGGTTTGTCTTACTTCCCTCCAAAATAACATAATCCTTTAGACCGTTTTCTGTAATGAGCATCTCCACTCTCGCGCGCTCCGAACCGTCCCCAACAATGTGCCACATAAAAGCGAGATTCATAGCTTGTAGCGCTTTTGCGGCAGGAACAATGTTTTCAAAATGCTTTTCCGGTGCAAAGCGCCCCACAGAAACAATGCACAGATCGTTCTTTGCATAGGGCGTGTGTTCCACTTTTTGCAGGATTGCACTGGCATCCAGCATGTTGGGCACACAAATCAGTTTATCCGCAAGCTCTGGAAGATGGTCTTGCAACATCTCGCGGCAAGCCCGCGACACCACCGCAACGGCATCCATTCGGCTGCACATTGCGCCATACGCTACGCGGTCCACATAAAATTCACCATGATGCCACCATGTAATCCTGCGTTTCGCCTTCACAGAATACCCTGCCAGATCTGCGCAAATGCCGGGGCGAAAGCCAATCACACAATCATAATGATGTTCGCCCAACAGCAGAGTCGCCGCAGACTTCAAGGCGCGAGAGCCCAAAAATTTTCGCAGCAGAAACAGCGTCCGCAGCCGCAGGCACATCCAGTCGCGGGCTGCGATACAGCGCCGAACCGACAAGGCAAAGCCCCCATAGGTGTTGTGCAGGTCTCGAAACAGCACGTGCACCTCGGGAGGTAACTCCACAGCATAGTCACCGGTATCCTCCAGTAGCAAGAGATCAACGGCGTATTTTGTATAGTCCATGTGCTTGAGAATGTCCACAAGCGAACGCTCTACGCCCCCAGCATTCAGATGTCCATTGATGAAAAGGATTCGCTTCTTAAACCTCATATTTACTCAGTTCCCTTATTTACAGCAACTGCCTAACAACGGCCTTAGGTGAAAACTCTGTTACAGGGTTCCACTTCCTACCATCTGCAATATCTGCCTCGATTTGGTTCATAGCTGAGAGAATTGACTGCGTATCGTTATCACAAAAATAATACCGATTAAATCGTTCAAAGTACTCTCTAATATACTTCTTTTCTTCAGGCGTTCCGTCCAGTATAAAGAGGATCGGTTTAGTTGTGGCTGAGTAGTGATATATTTTCCCCGGAATCTGTCCTCCATGCAAATTGCAAAGGTGAACCAGCACGGTTGTATTCTCCTGCACAGTTGCAAGCTTATCCAAGGTTACACGTCCGCTAATTTCAATTTGTGAAGTCTGCCCAAGAGCTATGTCGGAATCTCCATAAATGTATCCAGGAGATTTCATTTGGCAAAGTGCCTGATAGAACGGCACTAAATTGCGAACATGGGAATAATAGTCTCCTAAGTAGGCGTAACTTATTTCTTCGTATGACTGCTCGGATTCTGATGCGAAAGCAAGATAAGGCAAAGGTATTTGTTTCATTTTGCATGCGCTTTCTTTGAAATATCGCTGCTGATAAACAAGCGTCAAGGGGCTAACATAGAACACCTCGGTCGCCACATTTAAAAGTGCGTTTTCTTCATCAAGAATTTCTGCTTTATGGCCGCCGTATAAGTCATAATACCAAGGGTCTTCCCAAATCTGAATCCATCGTTTATACTTCAAATGCCCGCTATGGGACAAAATAGCAACCAGTTTGTGGCTCGCAGCAGGTGATGAGTTTGATATGACGAGGTCATATTCTATATTCGTGCGAAACTTTGATGCATTTTTTAGCCATTGCTTTTCCAACGGATACTTGGGGTCGATTGGAAATAGAAAATAATAGGCTTTTTTTAGATATTCACGAACAGCAACCTTCAAACTTGCTGCTTTTTGTGGCTCTCGCGTCTGAACATAGGAATTCGCGGCTAATACTGTAGGCCGTAAAACATTCCTACCAATATGTTTTCGAAGCCTGTCGTGTGTTGTTTCTGATGGATAACAATAGTACTTTGCATTCTTCCACCGTGGGAGAAGGTTATCTGTTTGCCCCCAACTGTCCGCCGCCATCAGTATTTCGACTTGACAGTCGTTTTCCAGCAGGCCCTGTACATAACCATTATGACTCATGTTGGCAGACGTATTTTTTGATAGGCACGCCCCTACAACATATAGTACTCTCATAAACGTGAACCTCAAGATTATATTGACATGGTAATCTTTATAGTCAGGTTAACCCTGCCTATATTGTCGCTTACGCCGTATTGCCAAAAGAATTCCGGGAACAAGTGCTGCAAGTGTAGCGATCGGCATATTGCTTTGGAAGATATACTGCGGGTTGCGCCCCACAATAGAAAGCGCTGTACACTGCATAGCACAGTGAAGTTTTTGCCTGAATGAAATATTGTACTTTAACTTGTGATTGTACATCATCGCATACCCCATCGGGTTTTCTATCTCCAGTTTCCGCGCGCCCTTAGTTAATCCACCCTCTTGGTATTCGCAGATTGACATTGCAACGGGATACCAGCGGATTTTATATCCATCCAAGGCAATCTGATTGAACACAATTTGCTCCGGGGCAAATTTCTCGCTATTCCATACCGGGAACGGATAATTCCTAAGTACGTCTGTGCGCCACGCCTCACACATGTCGGCATCAAGGTCATATGCCGCACGTTCTAAATCTGTGGCATCTACAAAACCAAGTTCTCTCGGAATATCAGGCCATTTTCCTTTTAAAGGTATACCGTCAGGAGTCACTCTAACGCCCGAAACCGCATAAATGCTCGTCGAATTCTCAATGGAGGCCACCCACTTAGAAATGTTAGTTGCATAATCATCTACGACGTAATCATCAGAATCTATCTTGGCAAAGTACTCCCCTCTTGCGAGCTCAATTCCCCGATTTAATGTACGAATTAGACCCCGATTCTCCTGCTTGTAATAGCGAATCTCAAAGGGGTTGTCGCGGCTAGTCCAGTCATTAAAAAGATCTTCTGTCTGATCCTGTGATCCATCATCAATTACTAGCCACTCGAAATTGAACTCTTTTTGCCTGAGTAGAGATTGATAAATTCTCTGTATAAGATGGCCTCGATTATATGTTGCTGTAAATACAGTAATTAGAGGGGCATTTTTTAGCGACTCCATAATTGTTGCACCTCATCTCATCGATGTGAGTTTCTTGTATAGTTTTGGAGAAAATGAGAAAAGCGAATATCTTACCTGATCTTTTTTGTGCCCGCTTAATCCCAGTTTAGCTCGCATCCATCTGAATTTTTTTCGGTAAGGCTGCAACCAACTGGCATTGCCCGTTTCGGCGGATTTTTGGTAGCATTCAATGTACATCTCGCAGAAATTCTTTGCTGCTTGCCGATATAGCCTAACCCAGCCTTTGCTTTGATACGCTTCGTATCTTTCACATAAAATGTCAAGAATACACAATTTATTTTGAGCAAATGGCCTATATGTTAGAGACTGAACATTTGCGCGGTAATAATAAAAAGGTTGATCAACATATACTAATCTAAAGTTCTTCAAGTATAGTCTGGTTGAAAATTCTTCATCTTCGCTAATTCTCAGCCGTGCAAAGTAGAGATCATCAGCAAAAAACTTCCGCTGATATATCTTGTTCCAAACCACCGTAAACAAAACGGTTGTTTCGTCTGACGTCCACAGCCAATCTCTAACAAAGTCTTCGCTGCACTTGCAAAACCCTTTTGTATCGTGCAAAGAGGATATCCGTTCCTTATGCAAATCCGAATAGTAATAGCCTGTACATACAGCAAGTTGCGCACCTTCTGCTTCGGCAGCTATTATCATCGTGCGGTACATATTTGCGTCGATAAAATCATCACTATCAACAAATGCAACCCACTCGCCAGCAGCAACCTCTATTCCTCGGTTGCGTGCGGCCGACAGACCTGCATTAGCTTGACGAATCACCTGCACCCGTGCATCTTGCTCCGCATACCGGTCACAGATTGCAGGGCTGCTGTCTGTGGAGCCATCGTCCACAAGGATCAGCTCAAGATCTGTGAGCGTTTGGCGAAGAATGCTGTCCACGCACTCCTGTAAATATTTCTCGGCATTGTAGACCGGGACGATGACACTGACTTTTGGCATGATTTTCTCTCCCTCAGTGGCGTAGTTCTTTCCGTATCCGGCGTATAACGCGTCCGATTCTTGCTCGGATTTGCTTTCGTTTCGGCAGCCAACTCATCGAATACCAGTGAATCGAGTAGGTGTTCTCCGTTTTTGTTAGCTTGCCTGTTACGCTGTCCAGCGGGTTGAAGTAGTCCGCCGGATAGACATGGATACCCGATACAACCTGCTCTTTTCCGTTGCGCACAAGGCCGAAACGCTCCATCACATCCGTATTGAGATGCGGGCAGCCTACGGGCGTGACGCTGCCGTCAGCACCGGCAAAGTGCAGCTTTTTATATTCCTCGATCATCGCCTGAATCACCGGATGGTGGGCCTCAGCGGCGATGGTCAGGCCGGAGGCAACATACTGATCGTTCTCAAATCCAATGAATCCCTCGTCACCCAGCAGCGGTGAAATGTCCCGCAGCACCTCCACGTCGGTGTCGAAATACACGCCGCCGTACTGCTCCAGCACGGCAAGGCGCATAACGTCGGACACGAAGGCATACTTCTTCGCGGCGTAGGCCTCCGCCATGAAGGGCATGGCAAGATAATCGCAGTTGTCCTCGTTCCACTCGCGGATCTCAAAATCCGGGCAGAACTTCTTCCAGCTGGCGATGCACTTTTTGGCAAGCTCCGGCTTTTCGCCGCGGCCAAACCAGCAGTAGTGGATGATTCTGGGGATCATGGGTTCAGTCCTCCATCAGCGCGTAGATCTTCTCGACCTCCGCGCTGTTCGTATAATCTCTCTTTGCGCAGTTCTCCGACAGCCGCTGCATCCGGGCGGGGTCGCGCAGCAGCGCAGCAATTCCGGCAGCGCAGCCCGCGTTGTCCATGGGAACGATCACGCCGTCCACCCCATCCTCCAGCTGGCTGCCGGAGGTAGCGTAGTTGGTGATAACGACGGGCTTTCCAAGAAGCTGCGCTTCCCGCACGGTGACAGCCTTGCCCTCGTAGCGGGAGGGCTGCACATACAGGTCGCAGACGCGCATATAGGGATAAGGGTTGTCCTTTTTTCCGAGGATGATGACACGTTCCTGCATCCCGGCCTCGTCGATCTTCTGGCGGATCAGCGGCTCATCGCCGCCATAGCCGATGAGATACCACGTTACGTCAAGGCCGTCCGCTACCAAGCGGCGGCAGATGTCCGGCACATTGTCGAAGTTTTTCGCCTCGCAGAAGCGGCCAACGGAGAGCAGGGATATTCCGTCACCCGCAGGCATATCGGTCTGAGGCATTGCCGCCTGCTTGCACGTCAGCTTCTGAGGCAGGATATTCTCCACCGTTCGGACCTTCTGCGCCAGCTCCGGGAAGACGCTCTGAAAGCTCTCGGACGTATGCTCGGACACGCCGCAGATGGCATCATACCCCTCCCACATGGCAAGCTCCGCCGAGTGGTCGAAGGTCAGCGCCGTGTAGTCCGTGTGAATCCACGCCGCGTATTTCTTCGCCCTCACCCGTTCCCGCGCAAAATAATGCGGCGTCAGGAAACTGATGGCAAGATCATAGGTCTTGTCGGAAATCTGCGGCATAGAGCTCAGCGTGTACTTGTGGCTGTAGGTCAGCGCGGTGACGGACGGCTTCTCGCTGGGATGCCTCCGGACGAAGCGTCTCGCGGCAAGCTTCCCTTGCAGCCGCCCGCAAAGCACGTCCAGTTGTCCGCCCTTGACGAGCGCCGCCATGGGCACGGCCAGCGAAGCATACTGTGGAATTTCCGGCAGAAGCTTTGCCTTGGGGTTCAGATATGGCATCAGCTCGCCGCTGTGCCGCATCAGAAAGAGGTCAACGTCATAGCGGTCGTAGTCGATGGCATCAAGAAGCCCCAGCAAGCTGCGCTCCACGCCCCCAAGCTCCATCGCTTGGGAGAAGATGAGAATGGTGTGTTTCATCAAGCCTTTCTCCTGATATACCCCGTCAGCATCCAGCCCGCCGGGGTGCAGAGCACCGTCAGCAGCTTGCGCGGGGATTCCTTGATATAGTTCCGATTTCCCGAAATCTGGCTGCTGGAACAGTAGTGGATGCAATCCATTACCAGCCGCTTAAAGGATTCCGGATGCTGCATCTTCACCACGCGCCAGAAAGCAAAACCCTTCGGATTTTTCAGATACTGCCGGAACATGTTGTTGCTGGAGCCGTCCGGCTGGTACTCCACATTGCAGAGCACCTCATCCAGCACCGCAAGCTTATAATCCTGATCGATCAAAAGATACTTATAGGCAAGGCTGACGTATTTTTCGCCCTCAAACACCGGATACTCGGGATAGGCGTTGATGACATCTGTCCGATAGATCAGCTTTTTGTCGCCGATTCCGCCTGACGCATAGTAGCCAGAAAGAGTTGTTTCAGTCATAGCGGCAGGGAAATCCTTGCCGATGATTTTTCCCTCAAAGTCGGCGTCAAGACCCACGATGCCCGCATAGCCTTTGTCCCGAACCTCGTCCCACTTGCACAAGATTTTCTCCACCGCGCTGTCTGCCAGCATATCGTCAGAATCGATGCAGGTGTTCAACTCCGTGTGGATATTGGCGTAGGCCACATTGTGGGCAGTGTGCATGCCGCCATTTTCCTTATAGATGTATCGAATCTCAAATCCGCAGTCACAGCTCTGCCAATCACGCACCAGTTCTGCGGTGTTGTCCGCAGAGCCGTCATCCACGATCAGCCAGATAAAATCCTTACAGCTCTGGCGGCAAAGGCTTTCATAGGTGCGCGGCAGCGTATGCGCGCGATTGTAGGCAGGGGTGAAGATGGTCAAAATGATTTTGTTGCTATTCATGTTTTTTCACGATGCTTTCATAGAAATATTGCAGCCACGCTGTTGTGGTCGAAATGTCATACCCTGCCTGCCGAATAGCGGCTATCGTATCCACTCGAGGTTCATTTTTGCGTGAAACTATCCAGTCTGCCCACACCTTTGCACCATCGCGAAGCGGGCGTTGCTGGGCCAGTTTTGTCAGCATAGCCTCCCTCGGTACATTGCTTGAAATGCAGCACGGGAGCCCCGCGGCCTGCGCTTCGATCACAACGATTCCGAGTCCCTCATAAAGTGAGGGAAACACAAAAACATCCATCGCATGGTATAAGCGATGCACATCACTCCGAACACCGGCAAAAACAACGCTCTCTGCTAATCCGCACCTGATAATTTCAGTCTCTATCTGATGCCGCAGTTCTCCACCACCAACCAAGAGCAATACTGCATTCGGTAGGTTCTTTTTTACTTGTGCAAATGTTTCGACAAGGAACTGGTGATTCTTCTGCTCCGCAAATCTTCCTATATGCCCAATGACAAATGCATCTTCTGAAATATCAAGTTCTCCTCGTATAGCATTTCGTTCTGTCGCAGAAAAGCGGAAGCTTTCTGTATCAATCGCATTTTTTAAAACAGAGCATAACTGATGGTTTCCAGCCACTTTCCTTCCAAAGCGATCAAAAGCAGCTTCAGAAGAGCATGCGAAGAAATAATCTGCAATATGTCGGGTTGGGTAAGAAAACACATTGAAAAGCCATTGCTGTATGGACTTTTTCGCATTGGTATTGTGACTGTGCGCAATCGCATATGCCCCATATTTCTTTGCGATTGACAAGTAGATGGCCGCAGTGCTTCCCAAATGTCCATGAACAACGGGATATTCCCTCGGATGTGCCTTAAAAAAGTCATTCCACCATTTCACATAGGTAAAGTGATTTTTCACATTGTAGTGCGGGCAGCGATAGATTCGCCCGCCGAGACTCAATATTTCTTCGTCAAACACAGCTGGTTCGCTGCTGTTTTCTACAAAATCAAACTGCACTTTACTACGGTCGATATGGCGATATAGATTCATAATCATCGTCTCTGCGCCACCGCGGTTCATAATACCGATGACATGCAGGACACGAATAGGCTTACTCATAACTTTCCCCCTTGCTTTTGGGTCAGTTCTTCATAGTTGTGCTGAAAATCGATCAAAAACGGATGGTGTTTCCAGACGCGCTCTTCCTCTGGAGGAAGCTGCATGTAATCACCATACTCTATACGCAGAATGGTATCTGCATCCGCAACGCACATATACAGCTTCCCGTTAAACTCAATCGTTTTCATGTTCTCGAATAGGTTTGCGGGATAATACTTGCGGCTGCTCCCTATGGTGCTCGGAAATACATATTGCAGAGATTCATTCCCGTTCCAGCTGCGGATTTTCTTCTCTGCACGCTCACGCCGCACGGCATATTTCTCTTTTGGCGCTTTAAGCAAGGCCCTCTCGACCTTGCCGATCGTTCCGCCCGAGCCGCTGGTATGTCCGCGGCTGTACAGCAGGTTCACGGCGCAGGCAATGTACTGGATCTTCCGCCCTATCTTGCCGGACGGAACCCGATCACCTGGGAAAATATCAACGAATATGCCTTTGTGGTAATGCTTTGTCCGTTCCGCCTCGTCCTGCAGGAAGGTCGTATGATCCTTCCTGATTTTCGTGAAGTTCTGCGTAAAATCCGAGTCAGTCCTTGTGTTTTGCAGGATATAACCTTTTGGTGCGGATTGGTTCCAGATGACAAGAAGCTTTTCATAGTCTTCTCTGGGCATCATCAGGTCAATATCATCGTCCCACGGGATAAACCCCTTATGCCTCACAGCACCGATCAAGGTGCCGTAGGCCAGAGAATACCGCAGGCCGTGCTCCGCGCAGACTTGGTGGATCACATCCAATATTTCTTGCTCTGTTGCCCAGATCTGCCGCTGGACTTGATCTGATGCTTGTGCCATGCTCATATGTCCTTTCTCTCCCGCAGATAGCTGGACGCATCCTTGAAGAAGCTCGCTACAATAATGAGAATGATAATTCCAATGGGAAAGGCCGCAATGATTGATACGGATTGCAGGCTGTTCATGGAATTCTTCGAGAATATCAGCGCGATGGGCAGCAGGATGAATACCACCGCCCAGAAGGTGCGAATGCGTTTATCCGGCTCCTGCTCCGGCTTCAATCTCTTATACGAGTAGCTCGAAACAACCATCGTCAGCGCGTCAAATGTGGTGGAATAGAATGCGACCATTGTGACCGCCAGCAGAATCAGGCCGAACTCCGTCAGCGGGAGCGTACCAAATATTTTCATAATTGCTTCGGAATAGTCGCCGCCCGCCGCAATAAAGCCGGTAACGTCAAGGCCATGCTTGAGCTGCTGTGCAAGGCCGTAATTGCCAAGGATGATAAACGAGGTAAAGGTGCCCGCAAGGCCCCAGCCGTAACCGCCAAGGATCGTATTGCGAATAGTACGACCCTTGCTGATCACGCCGATAAAAAACGGTGTTGCAACACACCAGACCATCCAATAGGCCCAGTAATAAATCGTCCAGTTCTGCGGGAAGCTCGTTTCCCGCAGCGGATCCATCCATGTTGCCAGCCCGATGAAGTTCTGGGCAAGATTGCCGATTGCGGAAAAACCCGTTTCCAGAATATAGCGCGTCTCTCCGCCGCCAAACAGGACATATGCCAACAGCGCAAAGAAGCAATAACTGCAAATGGCGGCGAGCTTCGCGATTCCTTTCATGCCGAACCAGACCGTAAAGGTGTAGACTGCCGCGATCATCAAAAGGATTGCTATCGTTAACCCGATGCTGTCCTGCAGGCCAAACACACGGCTGATTGCTCTGGAAAGCAGCGGCGTTGCGAGAGAAAACGTCGTCGCTGTGCCCGCAATCAGCGCAAAAATCGCAGTCAGGTCGATCACACGCCCCAAAACTCCATCTACCCGGCTTCCCAGCAGGGGGCGGCAGGCTTCAGAGAATTTCTGCTTATCACGGCCGCGGATATGGATCATAAAGCCGAATGCAACCGCGAGCACGATATAAAAGCCCCACGCGATAGGTCCCCAGTGGAAAAGCGGGTAAGTGGACGCCCATTTCTGCATGCCGCCCATCATTTCCACCTGCGATTCATTGGCATACAGCGCCCACTCGCACAGCGAATAAAACAGAATATCCGCAGCCATGGTGGATGTAAAAATCATAGTGCCCCACTGAAAAGAGCGATATTGCGGCTTCTCACAGTCGCCAAGCTTGATCTTGCCGAATTTGGAAAAGGCTATGTAAAGCGTACAGCCTACGATGCCAACGCCGAGCAGTGCATAGTAGAGGCCAAAGTCATCCCCCAGAAAGCCGCGCACCACGCTAAGGACGAGCTTGGAGCCTTCCGGAAAAATCATAAACAGCGCACATACCGTCAGTACGATTGCCAGCGGCACCAGCATAGATACCCAGTCAAGCTCTTTTTTCAGTGTGTTTTTCTTCATATCTCAATTAACCCTTCCTCTATATGATGAATCCGCCTCGCAAAGCTCTGTGAAGCTGTCAATTTCGCGCAGATCTTCCGCTGAAATGGGGTAAACGCCGAACTGGTACTCATCAGGGTGGCAAAACATTGCAACATCATCCCAGTAAATGCTCCGATTTTCGTTTTGCACAAATTCCAGTTCCAAGTGCTTTCTGAGTCGCTGCCCATCTTCTGCTGTCCAGCGTGACACACTGAAGAGCTGCCAGCCGTGATCGCCGCCCGTGCGGCTGCACTTTGTCACGATCCCGTTTTCAACTGTCAGCAGCCATTCGTTTGTAGCGCTGTCCGTCCAGGCGCAGCTATACCCAGAGCGGGTAAATTCCCGGTGAAGGATCACCGGATTGCGGATGATCTGATCGCCGTCCAAAATGATCGCGTTGTTCAGATATTTACGCGCGACATAGAGGGATGCGATGTTATTACACTCCGCATACCATGGATTTTCTATCAGAGTAATGCCGTCGTACTTCTTTGCCCATTTATAGAATTGCTCTTTGAGGTATCCGACCACGACGTAGATCTCATAGATTTCATTCTTGTGAAGCGCCGCGATGATCGTATCGATCATGCGCACACCATTGACTGCAACCAACGGTTTGGGAATCGTCGAGGTCACAGGGCGCAGCCGCTGGCCGATACCCGCAGCCATAATGATCGCGCGTTCTATCATGTGTTCAGACATAATCTCTGCCAAATACCTCTCTATATTCTCGGAAGAATATCTCGCTGTATTCTCTTGCGTAGTCATATTGACGTTGTGCGTAAGCACCGAACTCTACACCACAATGATGCTTGAACTCGCACCAGTTGCTCCACACAAGGCCGCTGACAGCGATATAGCAGTGCACCTTCATGCGGGTCAACTTGTCGCAGCCGTCGATGAAGTACAGATCGATCAGTTTTTCAGCTTCCTCTCGATCATACATTGCATAGATAACAAACATTGCAACGTCCAGATGCGGATCCTGCATCCCCGCATACTCCCAGTCGATGAGCTTGATCTGCTCAGCGCCATTCGTATCGTGCACAAACAGAAAGTTATCCGGAACCGCATCAATGTGACAAAGCTGGATGTTCTTCGGCTGTTCGTCGATGAATCTCTTCAAACCGAGAACCGCTCGTTTCGTTTTATCGTAATCCGCATAAATGGAAGATTCGCCTTCCCAAAGGCTCTCGTAAAAATTCAGGCGCTCCCACAAATCAAAGCTGTGCGCAACATGCAGCCTGTTTGAATGGAACTCCCGCAGAGCCGCAATGCACTTTGCGACTTTCTCCCAGTTCCCGCTGTCGCAGACATGGGCATCGGTCAGGTATGACGCGATTTTGATTCCTGTTACCGGATCAAAATAATGAACCGTTTCGCTTATTTTAAGCGGAGCAATCGCCCTATAGACGGCATACTCCTGCGCTCGACTGATTAGTTTCTCCGTTCCTTCACCCGGAACACGAATAATATACTGATTTTCTTTGACAGAAAACGCATAGGAGCGGTTCGTCATACCAGTTTTCATTGTCCGAAGCGCTTTAACCTCACCCGCCCGGCAAATACCGCATGATTCAATTAGTTGGGAGATAGAGGAAGGGAGCATACATTAACCTCCAAACAGAGTTGTAACAAACTGCCATAACGAAATCATTGAATAACCGTTTCCAAATCCCTTGGAAACACCAAATTCATATAGGAAATATCCAAAATATAGCGCACCTGCACAAATCGTAATTGATTGTGCTGAGCGCTTGGTGAACAGCCTTTTTATCATCCACGGAAGCGCAATTGCTGTGGCGATTTCAAAATAAGCCGCCATACGTGCAAATAGATTTGCTGCTTGCACCAAGCCAATCATTAGAATAAAAGCACTAATCATGCTCATGTTGATAAACAGGTTTTCTGCTCTTGTGGAATCAGAGAAAAGTCTCTTGCGAAATACCAAGGCAAGCATCGCAGGAACCCAGTAAACAACAACTCTCAGAACATTGATAGAGTTGTTATCGAACACCTCAATCTCTGCAACTAACGCACCCATCGACTGCGCATATTCCATAAATGCACCAAGAGTAGCGTCGTAAGTCGCCATTGCAAAGAGTGCTGCCAGAAAAAATACAATGGTCACCTTTCCCCACGGTTTTCCAAACAGCAATGGAACGATTGCAAACATAAATGCATGGGTGTGAAACAGTATTGCGACAAATACCAGCAGGTAGAAGCGTACGTATTTTCTGTCAATGGCGTAAGGCAGCGCCAAAAGCAGGAAAAACATCGCAAAGCACTGTTTGAGTGCCGCAATGTACATGACATAAGTACCAATCGAAAAGAAAATCAAAAGGGAAAAAGCCGGGTTGACCGAGTATCTCTTAAAAAGCTTCACAACTGCAAAGCTACTAAGAAATGCCGGAAAGAAGAAATAGATATGATAGTTGGCAGTAACATCACGCACAACATCACGATATAATTCGGAGAGTGGATTGGCCGTCCAATCCAATAAACCATCTCTCGCAAAAAAGTCTGCCGCCGTCTCAGATTGCATAAAATGGGTGATATACGTTCCCGTGTCGTTATAACTCGTCCTCAAGAATGAGAAACACGTCATCCACACGATCACAGCGATCATGAAGATATCTGCTTTGCGCAGCATGAAATGCCGACGTCCGGTCTGAGATCCCTCTAACTGCGCAGACGTCGGATAATAGACTTGGGACAAGTACATCAGAAAGACGCAGCCCCAATAAAGTAAAATCAGTTGCCGCATCCTCAGTTCCTCGCTGTCACTGGAATCATAAGTCCTTCTATGGTCTGTGCCACCACAATGCGTTTATCAAACTTCCGCTCGATGAGGGCGCGTCCGCAGCGGCCCATCTGCTCCTGCTCAACATGTGTTTTGCCTGCAAATTCACGGAAGAAATTCGTCAATGCTTCCGCATCCTGTGCGGGGCAGAGATAGCCGCTGACGCCGTCCTCCACCGCCTCACGGCAGCCGGGGATATCGCTGGTGATAAGGGTGCGGCCCGTGGCGGCACCCTCCAGCAAAACATTGGACATGCCCTCATGGTAGGAGGGCAGCACGACACAATCCGCCGCTTCATAGAACGGATGCACATCCGTCTGGAAGCCGTGGAACTTGATGACGCTATCAGCGACTAACTGATCGACGGTTCCCTTGTAGGCATCCTCGTAGAAGCCCACCACATCAAAGGCAACCTTTTCGCCAAATTCCGCCTTGATGGTTTTCGCGGCGGTGAAAAACTCATCCACGCCCTTTTCCTTCATAATGCGTCCGACAAACAGGAAACTGCACACACCGTCATCCTTCATGGGGACATAGGGATACTCGTCCAAATTGATGCCAGCGCCAGGGAGTACCTTCATCTGCTGGGCGGAGATGATGTTTTTGTGCAGGAAGAACTGCGCGTTCTCCTCGTTCTCGAAGAACACCGTTCCGGCCTTCCGCAGAGCGCTGCGATACATCACAGACACCACACTCGACAGCACTGGTTTTTCAAACGCCGTACCGAGTCCCTGCACATTGGTGACATAGGGAATGCCCTTGGCCTTGCAGGCGCTGCCCATGTAGATGTTGGGCTTGATGGAATAGGTGATGACCAAATCCGGCTGGATCTCGTCCAGCATCTTGCGGTAGGTTTTCAGCAGTTTCATATCCTTGAAGGGATTGATGCTGCGGCGGTCAATCTCTGTGTCGATGCAGCGAAGTCCCATAGCCTGCAAATCATCCTCGTGGCCCACAAAGGGTGTGCTGAGAATGACCTCATGCTCCTGCATCAGCGCCTCCACCAGTTCCTTGCGGAAGCGGTAGAACATATAGGAATGATTGGTTGCGATCAGAATTCTCATTTCTTGCTCTCCGTCTTATGCAGCTCTCCCGTGCCGCCCTCGACCACGCCATCGCCGCGCAGGGCGGAAATGACCGTCCCGAAAAAGCAGCGGCAGTCAAAGGCAAAGCTCATGCGCCGCACATACTCACCGTCCAGACGGGCCTTGTCGGCAATCTCCAACTCGTCCCGACCGCAGATTTGCGCCCAGCCGGAAAGGCCGGGCTTCACATCGTTGGCACCGTATTTGTCACGCTCTGCCAGTAAATCCTCCTGATTCCAGAGGGCGGGCCGGGGACCGATAACGCTCATGTCGCCCCGAAGGATATTCCAAAGCTGCGGAATCTCGTCAAGGGATGTCTTGCGCAGGAATTTTCCAACGCGTGTGATGTACTGCTCTGGGTTTTCCAGCAGGTGCGTCGGCATGTCGTGGGGCGTGGACATCTTCATGCTGCGGAATTTATAGAGCTGAAAATATTTTTTGTGGATACCCACCCGCTTCTGAGAGAAGAACACCGGGCCGGGATCATCGATCTCGATGGCGATCATAATGAGCAAATACAGCCACGAGGCGAGGATCAACCCTAGCAGGGACAGCGTCACGTCGATCGCCCGTTTTCCAACCTGTTTATACATGCAGCTTCGTTCCTATCCGCCCTGCCGATGGCAAGGGAACCTCAAAAATCTTTGTAATTCGTCATACTCTTGAGAAAATGGTATGAGAAATGACTATTTTCCTATTTAATTATAACGCAAACGGCGGAAATGCGCAAGGGGAAAGCAGAAAATATGTGTGGAGATGTGTGAAAGGCCGCAGCGCGGAGCTGCGGCCTGGTGGGGTGGCGGATGAAGCTCGAAGGAACGCTTCGGGCTATTGGAGAACTCTTGAATTACTTCGACCTTTGAATTTTATGCTATTGTTTCTAAAAGCTTCCAATAACGAAGAACAAACGGCCTAATATGCGAATCAACACGGGAGCCATTGTACCATTGATCCTCTACAAATCCAAGTATTGCACGATAGGACGCAAGTAATGTTCCCCAAATATCGGAACAGTCCACGCGCATTTGTGTTTCAGCTCGGCGCATATGGTGCATATATTTTGTTCCTGTAGGGGATAAATCTTCCTCCGATGCATCCGGCGTATATTTTTCCCTCAAGTGTGCAAGTCCCATCGGAATAGCGCCTCCCCTTTTGTCATGATATGTGGATAGAGGCTCGAATAATGTACGAATCTGAAAGTCCTCCTTGGCCTTCTTAACATCCAGCTCATAGAACTTCAATACAGTCAAAAACATGCCAATGCATGCAAACACGGCATCTAATTTGTCCTCTTCTCGGGAGGCGAGCCTGTAGAGCAAGCTGCTTTTTTCAATGAGCTCTAATCTGCTTCTTGTATTGATCCCCTCCAGAATGATTCGCTTAAATTCGGAGACTTCTTTTGGAGTGCAAAGTTTTGTATTACACTGGAGCTTACCATAATATCGCTCAAAAAGCGGATCGGCGCGATCCTCTAATGACCCTTCCCGCAAAGTGATTTCGAAAGAGATGAATTTCTCCAAATACCGTTTCGCATTGGTATTGCAGCCGTAAATTTGTCTGACAGTACACTCCAGTTGCTCTTTGTCGATAGAGATGATCGTCTGCACATTGGGAATCCCTTCCAGGACATGATGCAAACGCTCGAGAACCGTGATCGTATACTCCGGCAGGCACCGATCGAGTTCATCCACAACCAGAAGGATGGTCTGTTCTTCGGCCAAATCTTTGATTGCTGCCCGAAGTTTTTCCAATATACAATTAAAGCTGAAGTAAACATCGAAATCATGACTATCTGCGATTTCCTGAGTAGCCTTATTTCTTGCGCTCTTAATTGTTTCAAAGATTTTCTTTATATCGAATCCAGTTTTAACAGAACCAACTTCAACAAGACCGGCAATGATTTCCTTCAAAACCACCTTGAAGGTTGTGCGTTTATCCGCGGAGATGAAGTTGGTTTGCTTGTCAATTGAGTCAGTTAAAGCCGCAACAAGCGCAATCAACGGTTCCTCATAATAATCATATTTCCAGCAATCATAATGGAAAACCAGATATTTTCTTGGGCCGTCTTCCTCAAGCGGGTATTTTGCAATTTCCTCTTCGAATCTGTTTAACACAAAGGTTTTTCCAACGCCCCAAGCACCATTTACGGCAAAAGAGGCATTCTTCCTGTTTTCGGACAGTATCTCAACTACATCGATCAGCCGGGCGACAAAGGCTTTCCTGTCAAGCAGGTCTGTTAGCTCTTCCTGTGTATCCATAAGTACTGCGTCTGGCACCATTTTATACCTCCTGCTTTTGAATCGATCACGATACCCCAATTATACCATATCCCGGCACATAAAATAATTTCAATTTCTGAAAAATGCACCATATTCTGCCCGACAAATTCCGACACGCGCCCTTCCTTTTCCTTCCTTGTCTTCCATTCGCATAATTCCCCATTGTTTGCAGACAATAGCAATGTGATTTCGAACGCATAAAGTGGAGGAGCAATATATGAAAGCAACCGGCATCGTCAGACGCATTGACGACCTCGGGCGGATCGTCATCCCAAAGGAGATCCGCCGTACCCTGCGTATCCGCGAGGGCGACCCGCTGGAAATCTACACGGAGAAGGACGGCGAGGTGATTTTTAAGAAATATTCGCCGATGGGGGACCTACAGGCGGTCGCGGCGCAGCTGTGCGAGTCCATCGGCAAGAACACCGGCCACATCGCGGCCGTGGCGGACCGCGACTCCATCATCGCGGTGGCGGGCGCGCCGAAGCGCGAGCTGCTGGAAAAGCGCAACTCCGCCGAGCTGGAGCAGCTGATGGAGCAGCGGCGCAGCTACCGCTATCATGGCGGCGAGAGCCGTCTGCGCGCGGCGGAGTCCGTGGAGCGCTACCACCTCGGCGTGGCGGCGCCGATCGTGGCCGAGGGCGACCTGATGGGCTGCGTCATGCTGCTCATGGGCGAGCACGACGCAGCGCCGACCGAGTCGGAGCAGGCGCTCGCGCAGACGTTCGCGGGATTTTTGGGAAAGCAGATGGAGAGCTGAAGGGGAAAAGGGAAGATATTCGGGGCCGGGAGGCCCCGATTCAGCTTGTCAAAAAAGTCCTTTTGGACTTTTTTGACAAGCTGCTTTCAGAATTGCAAAATGAATTTTTGTAGTATTATTTTGCAATTCTGCCGCTGCGGCGGGTGATTGAACGCGAAAGGAAACCCT
>ERZ1673752.360-NODE-360-length-81128-cov-12.127613_pt1 | contig 81128 bp, 80 predicted proteins | sample MGYA00580195_ERZ1673752 | MGnify/ENA primary metagenome ERZ1673752 (study PRJEB41218, sample SAMN15661744) | gut metagenome | host: Homo sapiens | place: Canada: London | collected 2015-08-20/2019-03-30 | study: EMG produced TPA metagenomics assembly of...
AGGGCCGAAGCGCACGCAACTCGTGAGTCGCGCAAGGCAGTATTATCCTCGCCTGACATACTTGGGTCAAGAAGTAAAATTTAGAAAAGAAAAACGTTCACAATTTGCACACATTTGAGGTGCATCCCTGTATGAACGAGGGAATATCGTGCCTCTTCTTTCTTTATAATAGAGTGAAATGACACCAGGTTCGTCGTCTGCTCGATGAAGGGGTCAGCTCTGCGAGACAGCGGCTCGGCCGCGGTCCCCCTGTCGTTTCTGCAACATTGATCGCACGTCAGTTTCGTCGTGCGGCTCACAAAATGACAGAAAGAGAGCTAATAGAGATCGAACATGAACGAAACGAACCGAGATACGAAAGAAGAGAACCTATGAAAGCATTCATTCTCGAAGAGCATGGCAAGGCGGTCTTCGGCGAGAAGCCCTACCCCACGTGCGACGAATACGGCGCCATCATCAAGGCCATCGCGGTCACGCCGTGCACGTCTGACGTGAGCAACACCTACAAGATGACCAACCCTGCCTCCATCGGCAAGACGCTCGGTCATGAAGCGATCGGCGAAGTGGTCGAGGTCGGCAGCGGCGTGCGCGACTTCAAGGTGGGCGATCGCGTGCTGGTGCCCTCTATCACGCCCGACTATATGTTCACCTATGAACATCAGGAATTGCCGATGGGAACGCATTCGGGCGGCATCCTGGACGGCTACAAGTACACGGGCGAGTTGGACGGCGTGTTCGCAGAATACTTCTTCGCACCCGAGGCGGACCAGAACCTCGCACTCATCCCTGAAGGCGTGAGCGATGAACAAGCTCTCATGATCGTGGACATGATGAACACGGGCTTCTTCGGTGTCGAGCTGGCTGACGTGCAGTTCGGCGATGTGGTCGTGGTCTACGGCATCGGCCCGGTGGGTCTGATGGCAGTAGCGGGCGCGCGCCTGCGCGGTGCGGGCCGCATCATCGCGATCGGCAATCGCCCGGTCACTCAAGAGGTCGCGAAGCTCTATGGTGCGACCGATCTGGTCGATTACAAGGCAGGACCGGTCACTAAGCAGGTGAAAGCGCTGATGGACGGCAAGGGTGTCGACAAGGTCATCATCGCGGGCGGCACGCTCGATGCGATCGGCGATGGCATGCGCATGGTGAAGCCGCACGGCAAGGTGGCGAGCATCGTCTACTTCGCTCAGCAGGGCAATCTCGAGATTCCGCTGAATTACTGGGGCTTCGGCACTGCGAACAAGGAACTGCTGTCGGGCTGCTGCCCGGGCGGTCGCGCACGCATGGAGCGTCTCGCGTTGATGGTGCAGAACGGCATGGTCGATCCGTCACACTTGGTCACCCATAAGCTTTCAGGCGTGGATGCGATCGAAGAGGCGTTCGAGCTGATGCACGACCATCCGCGCGACCTCATCAAGCCGATCGTAGTGATGTAGACCTCGCGCCACCTCGCATCCTTTCCTGTTCGCGAGCTTTCAACGTTCGCTTTCATAGGATGAGGCCAATGGTTGGGGGCGTTTCGATAGCGAGCGCAAACCTTACGGGCGCGCGCTTGCCGATATAATTATTGAAGGACCAAAACCCTTTCGAAGGAGCTTTCATGAAAACAGAACTCTGCGATGTACTAGGTATCGAATATCCCATCATCCAAGGCGCGATGGCGCACATCTCGGATGGCAAGTTCGCTGCGACCGTGAGCGAAGCGGGTGGCTTGGGCGTCATCGCTTCCACGCTGCACGACGGCCAGTGGGTGAAGGAACAGGTCGAGATCGCACGTTCCATCACTGACAAGCCTTTCGCAGTGAACCTGATCATGGAAAGCGACATCGTTGAAGAATGCGCGCGCATGTGCGTCGAGCTGCAAGTGCCGATCTGCACGATCAGCGCGGGCAACCCCGAGAAGATCGTGCCGATCCTGGTAGAAGGCGGCATCAAGGTGATCTGCCTCATCCCGCACGCACGTGCTGCGAAGAAGATGCAGGATCTAGGTGCGACCGCAGTCGTGGCTGAAGGCATGGAGGGCGGCGGCCACATCGGCAAGATGTGCACCTTCCCCATGGTTCGCCAGGTCGCTGAAGCGGTCGACATTCCCGTTATCGCTGCGGGCGGCATCGCGGATGGCAAGGGCTTCATGGCGGCGCTCATGCTGGGTGCGGTCGGCGTGCAGATGGGCACTGCATTCCTCGTGGCCGAAGAGTGCCCGATCAGCGAGGTTTACAAGCAGATCGTGATCGACGCGGCCGACAGCGACACCGTGCTGACCGGCGAATATGGCAAGAAGCAGGTTCGCTGCATCAAGAGCCCCTTCACCGTGGAATATTGGGAGAAGTTCGACGCGGGTTGCTCGAGCGAGGAACTGGACCAATTCTGCCGCGGCACCGTTGCGGCGGCGCGCGATGGCATCATCGAGCGCGGTGCATTCTCCGCGGGCATGATCTCGGGTCTCATCAAGGAGATGAAGCCAGCGAAGAAGATCATCACCGACATCATGGACGAAGCTGACCGGGCCTACGCCGATTTCAAGAAGATCTACGGCTAGTGCACACGCACACGAACATGCTCGAAAAGGCTGGCATTCGCCGGCCTTTTCTTTTAGGGTACGAGTGAGACCTTTCTTATGAGGTGCGTTCGGATTCCCCGATTCCGAACGCACCAAGACGCGACACCGAAGGAGCCTTCATGAACACGATCGATGAAGTACTGCAATATAACGACGCGTTCGTCGCCGACAAGCGCTACGAGCAATACCAGACCGACAAGTATCCCGAGAAGAAGCTGGCGGTCTTGAGCTGCATGGATACGCGTCTGACCGAACTGCTGCCAGCAGCGCTGGGGCTGAAGAATGGCGATGCGAAGATCATCAAGAACGCGGGTGGCGTGATCGCGCATCCCTTCGGCAGCGTGATCCGTTCGTTGCTGGTCGCCATCTTCGAGCTGGGCGTCGAGAATATCATGGTGGTCGGCCACAGCAACTGCGGCGCACAGCACATGAACGCGAAGGAGATGATCTCGCATATGCTCGAGGCGGGCGTTCCGCGCGATCATATCGAGCTGATGCACTATTGCGGCATCGATTTCGAGAATTGGCTGGCCGGTTTTGGCGATGGCGAAGAGAGCGTACGCGAGACCGTGCATCTGATCCAGCACCATCCGCTCATCCCCGAGTCCATTTCCGTGCGCGGGTTCATCATCGACTCGACCACGGGCGAGCTCTCTGAAGTCGACTGCGCTCCGAGCGATTCAGATATCTGGTAGCTGCGTTCGGCGTGCGTAAGACGCACGCTCGCGCAAAAATTCGCCACGCACAACACATTCATCCTGCGCTCTTGCCGTTTGCAGCGGCGCTGCCCTCCCAAACGGGATATGTCGGCATGCGCTGCACTCACTTGCGCTAAAGTGAAAGGGATATTCCTTAGTACGCGCGATGCCTCGTCTCGCACCCTCCAACTGGGACGGAGCTCGCAATAGCAGACGGACATACCACATGACCACAGCACAGATCATCTCAATCATCATCTTCGTCGTCGTTATGGCGCTCATCGTGTCGGAGAAGATCCACCGCACCACTGCTGCGTTGTGCGGCGCGGTCGCTTTGATCCTGTTCGGCGTCATCGATTTCGATACTGGCGTCGAGCATATCGACTTCAACACGCTCGGCGTATTGGTGGGCATGATGCTATTCGTGGGCGTGGTGAAAGGCTCGGGCATCTTCGAGTACCTTGCCATCAAATCCGCGAAATTAGTGAAGGGCAACCCGTGGCTGATCATGCTCGCGTTCACCCTCATCACCGCGGTGCTCTCTGCGCTGCTCGATAACGTCACCACCATCCTGCTGATCGGACCGGTCACTTACACGGTCTGCAAGCTCTTGCTGGACATCAATCCGATCCCCTTCTTCGTCACGGAGATCCTAGCATCGAACATCGGCGGCACGGCGACCCTCATCGGCGACCCGCCCAACATCATGATCGGCTCGGCGGCAAATCTTTCGTTCTTCGACTTCATCATCTATGACGCACCTGCCGTGCTCATCATCTTGGCCGCGGTGCTCGTGCTGTTCTACTTCATGTACGGACGCAAGCTGGGCGTGGCTGATGACAAGCGCGAGGCGGTCATGCATCTGGTCGAAGCTGACGCGATCCACGATCGTAGCCTCTTCCACAAGAGCGTCATCATGATCGTGCTGGTAGCAGCAGCGTTCGTCACGCACGGATTCTTCAATATCGAGCCGAGCGTCATCGCGCTGGCTGCCGCAGGAATCATGCTCATCATCAGCGGTGCGGACATGGAGAAGACGATCCGCGAGGTCGAATGGACCACCATCGGCTTCTTCGCAGGTTTGTTCGTGGTTGTTGGTGGTATGGCCGAGACTGGCGTCATCCAGATGATGGCGCAGTGGATGATCGACCTGACCGGTGGCGACTTGCTGCTCTCGCTGGTCATCTTGGTATGGGCCAGCGCTATCATCTCGTCCATCCTCGACAATATCCCACTGGTCGCGACGCTCATCCCCATCATCACCACCATGGGTGCTTCAGGTATCGATGTAGGTCCGCTGTGGTGGGCTATTTCGCTGGGTGCCTGCCTGGGTGGCTGCGGTACGCTGATCGGTGCATCCGCAAACGTCGTCATGGCATCGATCTCGGAACGCCATGGCTATCCGCTCTCGTTCATGGAATACACCAAGGTCGGCTTCCCCATCATGATCTTCTGCACGGCTATCGCGTGCGTCTACTTGATCGTTCGTTTCGTCGTTCTGGTGTAGGAAAACGAACATGAAGATCGGGTTCGTCGGTGCAGGCAAAGTAGGCACGACGCTGGGTAAGTATCTGGCGCCGCATCATGAGATCGTCGGCTACACCAGCGCTTCATTCGATTCTGCACGCGAGGCCGCTGAGTTCACAGGCTCTCAGACATTCGTGTCTTTTGAAGAGCTGATCCCCTCCTGCGATACCGTCTTCATCACCGTGCCTGACGGGAAGATCGCTGAGGTATGGAGCGAGATCTTGGCGAGCGCTGTCGACCTTACGAACAAGAACATCGCACACTGCAGTGGCGCTCTTGCATCCGATGTTTTCGCGGGCCGTGAAGCGCGTGGAGCGTTCGGCTATTCCGTCCATCCACTCTTCGCAGTTCCTTCCAAGACCGAAACCTATCAAGAGCTCCACAAGGCGTTCTTCGCTATCGAGGGCGACGCTGCTCACCTTGATGAGATGGTACGCTTGGTCGAGGACGAAGGCAACCTGGTGCAAGTGATCGATTCTGCGGAGAAAGTGCGCTATCATGCTGCTGCCGTGTTGGCTTCGAACCAGGTGATCGCGCTCTACCAACGTGCGTGCGACGAGCTGGTTCGCTGCGGCTTTTCGCTCGAGAATGCTGAGCGTGCGCTCGCTCCCCTTTTCCTCGGCAATGCTGAACATGTTGCGAGCGATGGCGTTGTCGCTTCTCTTACCGGCCCTGCTGAACGTGGCGATATGGCCACCATCGAAAAGCATCTCGGATGCCTCGATGGCACTACGCGCGAAGTCTATGAGCTTCTGAACGAAACGCTGCTCGACATCGCCGATCGCAAGCACGGCCGCGCTTAGCGCATGAAGACTCTCCGATAAATTCGCACACATGAGAATGGAAGCTGCCATTTGGTAGCGCTGAGCAGCCCTTGCTCTTTCTTGCAGCTCATACAAAAAGGCTCGCCGTTTCCGACGAGCCTTCTGGAGTTCGTGAATCTAAAAGATTCGAGCAGAGTCTGAAGTGAATTTACTTCAGGGTAACAGCAGCACCAGCCTCTTCCAGGGTGGACTTCATTTCCTCTGCCTTGTCCTTTGCAACGCCTTCCTGGATGGTAGCAGGTGCGCCCTCGACGAGCTCCTTTGCTTCCTTCAGGCCCTGGCCGGTGATCTCGCGGACAGCCTTGATGACAGCGATCTTGTTGTCGCCGAAGCCCTCGAGAACGACGTCGAATTCAGACTTCTCTTCACCAGCGCCAGCGTCGCCACCAGCAGCAGCGCCCGCAGCGCCAGCGACCATGACAGGTGCAGCAGCGGATACGCCGAAGACCTCTTCGAGTTCCTTGACGAGCTCAGAAAGCTCGAGTGCAGGCATTTCCTTCAATGCTTCTACGATTTCTTCACGAGTTACAGCCATTGTATGACTCCTTCTTAATTCTTTCGCCTTACGGCATTTCTTTCATTCAAGTGGCAACGTCATGCTGCCGTTTTCAGCCCGGGGGCTAGGCAGCTTTTAGGCTGCGTTCTTCTGATCTGCGATCGCACCAATGGTACGAGCGAGCTTTTCGGCCGGACCGTTGAGCACGCGAACGATCTGAGACATGGGGTTCTGCAGAGAACCGAGGAGCTTCGCGATGAGTTCTTCGCGAGACGGAAGAGAAGCGATCTTCTGGACCGCATCTGCGTCGACGAAACCGCCGTCCATGATGCCGCCTTTGATGACCAGCGTCTCGTTCTTCTTCGCGAAATCGCGGATCGCCTTTGCAGAAGCGACCGGGTCGCCATCTGCGAAGATGAAAGCGGAAGGACCAGAAAGGACCTGATCCATCTCAGGCATCTCCAGTTCCTTGAGAGCGATCTGCATGAGGGTGTTCTTGTAGACCTTCATGATCGCGCCGGATTCACGGATGTTACGGCGAAGTTCCTGGGACTCCTTAACGGTAAGGCCGCGATAGTCGACCACCCAAACTGCCTGAACATCGGTAAGATCTGCCTTGATCTGCTCGAGAGCTTCAGTATTCTTTGCGCTTGGCATTCAGTTGCACCTCCTTCTTTTCAAAACTCGGGTTCCGCCCCAGCGAGTGGATCGAATCTTGAAAAGAAAACGACCCCTGTGTCCATGACAGCAGGGGTCGATAAAGCTTGAATGAGCTTGCATCTAAACCACCTCGGCGGGCTGCTTGCGCAATTAAACGTGCGTACCTGCTGTCTTGGGTAGCGGAACAGTTATTCCTGTGCTTCAACGAAGCTTAACCATTATTTCAGTACCAACGAAGCGCGTCAAGCATATGGACCGTACATTTTGCGAACGGCACGAAGGCAGGCTTCGCGACCACAACCATATTGGAGAATGCAGCAGGAAGACCGGGTGTTCGAAAGATTCACTCGGAATGCACGCTAAAAAGGCTCGATCATAAGATCGAGCCTTCGTATAAAACTGGAGCAGTGACCGCATGAGCACCGAAGGTGCGAACAGGGTAACGGGTGAATCTCTCGGACACCCAGTCTTCCTGCGGGCTATTCGCCGATCGAATCGACCACGACCACGTTACCTTCGCTCGCCCCATGGTTGAGTACGATAACGTCGCCGACCTTGTAGCGCACGACGTCCACGACGCTCGCAACCGCGCAGTCGAAGATGGCTTGCTGGCCGTCCAAGATGAGGTAGTAGTGCGAATTGCCATCGATGACCACCGGCGATATGGACGCGATGGTGCCCGATGTCTGACCTGCTGCAGGCGTTGCAGAAGCTTCAGAGCCACCCACGTTGATGCCCTGGTTCACGAGCAGCTGTTCGTAGGACTTCTCGGTCGCACCGAGCGTGTCGCCCACCGCAACGTTCTGATAGCGTTGGATGTCGACCATGGCGTACATCTTCACGAGACCAGCCGCGTCCTTCAGCGCCATGAAGTAGGTAGGCTGACCATCCACGTTCAGCAGCAGCGGGAAGGTGGCATCGTACTGGAGATGCTGGACCTGGCCTTCTGCTGAGCGCATGGCCGATTCCTCGGTCGCACCCGCAACGGAGTAGAACTTCGATTCGCCCGTGCGCTGGTTGATCATGACGCAGCCGATGATGGAGTTATCCGCCGTAGCTGACGTAACGCCACTGTAGACCCATACGTCATCGTCCTTGGCGATGTAATTGAAGCCGCTCTTACCGTCAGTAGAAGGCGTGGTCTGCTTCACTCCGTTCTGGCCGAGCCAAGAGTTGATCCAGCCGCCCGAGAGCGCCCCTGACCAGTTGTACTGCTGGATGAGCAGCTCTGCCGGGTAGACGCGGTCGATCCATTCGGGCACATCGTCAACAGCGATCTCCTGGCATTCACCGGTCGAGGCATTGCAGAGCACGATGCCCGAGATGGTGGTGCCACCGAACAGGCCGATGGTGCGCTTCTGAATCGGATAGATCCAATACGGGTTGCCATCATCGTCGATCTCGAAGGACTTCTCGTCGAACATGTAGAACGGATAGCTGAGCTGGACATGACGATCGACGTTATAGAAGAACGGGTCGGAATCCGAATAGCGGATCGGGTTCTCAAGACGCACGATCTCGGTATCCTGCGTGGACATATTCACGATGACGTAGGCTGGGATGCCGCCGTCCTTGTTCGCCCACCACTTGAAGAAGTCCGCGTAATTCAGCGGGCTGACACGAACGGGCTGTCCCTTGTAGTTGATCTGGGAATACAGGTCCGAGATCTCGAACTGGGAGACATAATCGGCCATGGTGCCCATGGTACGATTGCCCAGCAGGACCGCGGAGTCCTTGTCGATGAAGGGGATCTCGCTGTAGTCGACCTCTTGGATGTCGGTCGCGAAATCGGCGTCTTCGGTAGTGAGGATGGTCGAGAACTTCTCGGCGTTACCCGGGAAGAACGACTGCGAGGCCACCCAGCCGATCGCGCCCACGCATGCGATGGCGATGGGGATGATCATGAGGCGCGTGAAGAGCTTCGCCTTCTTCGGGCTCGCTTCGCGCTTGCCCACCCCGGTCTGATAGATCTGGCGGAACACGTACAGAACGAACGTGATGACCGCCAGAATGAGGATAAGGAAGCCCCACAGGTCGATGCTGTGGATGTTGATGGGCGGATGGAACCACCAGTACGCCGCCGCGATGATGAGCAGCGCCACGATGATGGCGATGATGATGGTGCGCTTCTTTAGGTGCGAGAAGCGCGATTTGATCTTGTTGAAATCGGCACCGAGGCCACCGCCTCCGCCCGACTCCTGCGCTTGTTTGATGAAATCGGACCAGTTGATCGGCCCTTGTTGTTTGGGGTCGCTCACGAAGTGACTCCTTACTATCGTTCTTCCCATGCATAGCGCGCCGCTCCGAGAGCGCCGCAAAGATCGGGTGATTCGGTGATGAAGAGCGAATCGCCCAAACGCGATTCGAGCTCCTGCACGACACCCGTGTTACGTGCAACGCCGCCGGTCATCATGAAAGGCGCCGTACCGCGTGCACGCTTCACCATCGACGCGGTCTTCGAGGCGATGGATTTGTTCAGTCCATGCACGATATCATTATCGGAGTGATTATCAGCGATGAGCGAGATGACTTCCGATTCCGCAAAAACTGAACACATGCTGGAGATGGTAAGATCGTGCTTCCAGTCGAGGCCGCGCGTGGACATCTGGTCCATGTCGAGCTCGAGCGAGCGGGCCATCATCTCGAGGAAACGGCCCGTACCTGCCGCGCACTTGTCGTTCATGATGAAGTTCGAAACCTCGCCCGTCTCATCGAGGCAGATGACCTTGCTATCCTGACCGCCGATGTCGACGATGGTACGGATGGCGGGATTGAGATGATGCGCACCGTGAGCATGGCAGCTGATCTCGGTCTTCGTGTCGGTGGCGAAGGGGATGTTGTCGCGCCCGTAACCCGTGGCCATGATGGCGGCGAAATCTTCCTGGGTAGCGCCGAGCTGTTCGCAGACAGCCTCGAGCGCCTCGCGCGCGCCGCGTTCAGCCTTCGGGCCCGTGCGCACGATAGCGCTGGCCACGATCTGGCCTTCCCTGTCGAGCACGACCATGTTCGTGGTGGTCGAGCCGCTATCGATGCCCGCGAAATACGTTCCTTGCATGTTGAGCACTTTCTCTTTCTGTTGCGATGAGGCAAGACCAAGGCTTTCCGAGAACGCCTCGAGGCGCGTGGAGAGCTGGCCGGCCGCCATGGGCATGTAATCCGATTCGATCTTGAGGATCGGCAAACTGGTGGCGTCCTTGAGCGCCGCGTAGTCGAAGCTATAGAAGTCGCAGAACTTCACCGTGTTGTAGATGATGCCGACAAGGTGCGGATTCTCGAAGAGCACACGACGCCCGCTCACGTCGGTCATGCGCATGCAAGGAACCTGCGCCAGCAGCGCGTGAGCGTACCATTCCATGAGCGCTTCGAGACTGAACTCTCGCGCATCGTCCGGCAGCGGTTCGAGACCGCGGCTGCCGCAGCAGGTCAGATTCGCGACTGGGAGCACCATCTCGTCCTCGATCGAACGTTGGAGCTGCGGGCTGACGCGACCGCCCAGAAGCGCGATGAAATCTTCCTTCGGGAATTCCCAGGTGGCTTCTTCGCAGGCAGCGCAGAAAAGGTCGCGGTCGAAGGGCTTGCCGTAGGTCTGCTCGAGATCACGTACGAGCGAGACGAGCGCGTGGGCGAACAGCTCGCGCGCGCAACCGTTGTCCTCGTGTGGAAGATCGAGCAGGTAGAGGTTTTCCTGACAGCCCTCGAAATCGAGCACGTCATAGACGCGGCGCAACGAATCGCAACAATCCATGACGATGACGTCACGCTTGTCGAGGCTCTGTTGGATGAGCGACTTCGCGTGACAGCAGAGATTCGCGTGCGTGAGCGACTCAGCGCGCTCGAAGTCATCTTCTTCAGCATCGAGCAGCACCGCGTCTTGCCCGAACGCCGCGAAGAGTTCGATGGGGGCATATTTGCAGCTGTAGTGGATCATGCGCGCAGCGCCTCCAGCTGCTCGATGAAAGCGTTCATACGCGTGACCATCTGCCCGTCGGCTACGTTGCGCGAATCGCATCCATCTCCGTCGAGCACGAGCGTAGGCAGGCCGTTCTGCTCGAAGAAGTGCTTGGCCAGCTGAGAGATGCCGAGCGTCTGCTTGCAGCCCCAGTGACAGAAGACCACGACCCCATCGGCATGCGCGTCGCGCGCCTGGTCGAGCGCACGCTCGAGGCGATGCTTCGCAGGGCCGTTCATCGAGCCGCATACCAAACGGCGTGCCATGCTCTCGAAAGGATGATCAGGGTCGGGCAGCTCGATCGATTCAGCCGCGATGTCGGTGCCCACCAGTTCGCAACCAGGAGCCGCGTCGAGGATGTCGCGCATGGAGTCCTGCCAGTTCGGAAGCGTATGGATCCAGAAAAGGCGCACCTTGCCATCGCGCCCTGCGGGCAGCGCGCGTTCGCTCACCTTCAGGAGATCTTCCATGAAGCGCAGGGCCTCAGGGCGACCGAGCATGATATGAGTCGAGATCATGGCGCAGAGTTCGCTGGTCATGGTGGTATCGAGACTGACCTTGCCGCGCAACGCGAGCACGCGGTGATATGCCTCGATGGTCTTGCGTGAATCCACCATGGTCTCGCGCAACGCCTGCGCATCGAGCCTGCGATGCGACAGATCTTCGAGCATGGCGGCAAGTTCATAGAGCTGGTCGGTCACGTAAGCGACCGCATCGCTATCCGCCGTGTTCGGAACGTCGATGACATAGTGCGGAACGTCGTAGAAGTTGGCGAGACGCGGGAACGAAAGCTGATTCGCGTCGCAGATGAGCGTGGTGTTCGCGATCATGAGCGGCTTGGGCATGACACCCGTCTCCGCAACGCCCATCATGAGCTTGTGATAGGAACAGAACGTCTCGGCAATATCGTGCGCTTCGGAGGTCTCGACGAACACTTCCTCGCACGCGGTGTTCGCGATGTAGGCCGAAAGCCCCTCAGGGAACATCGGCACGAGGCCCATAGCGTGGATGAGTTCACACGGCATGAAGATGTTCACCATGACCGCATTTTCGGGATGACGAAACGATTCGACGATGGTGCCCGCGATGCCGCCGTTCACGCGTTCGGTGGCGGCGCGCACGCTGGTACGGCGCGGGAATCTGCCTGCGAGGTTCACCCAGGAATAGGCAGCCATCAGCAGCGCACGCGCCGTATCGGGCGAGGTGATGGTCTGTTTCTGGATGACCTGGCCGAGCTTTTCAACGACTGGTGAAGCCATTTTTACCTTTACGCGAGCGAGCGGAGGACGTACTGGAGGATGCCTCCGTTGTAGTAGTATTCGCCTTCGGTGGGCGTGTCGATGCGCACGACCATGTTGAAGTTCACGGTCTCGCCCGAAGGCTTGGTCGCTTCGACGCCCACGACCGCCGGATTCGGCAGGCCGTTCGAGAAGTCGATCGGTGCGATGGTGAACGTTTCGGAGCCATCGAGGCCGAGCGACTCGACGCTCTGGCCTTCTTCGAACTGCAGCGGCAGGATGCCCATGCCGATCAGGTTCGAACGATGGATGCGCTCGAAGCTTTCAGCGAACGCAGCGCGCACGCCCTGCAACATCGGGCCCTTCGCGGCCCAGTCGCGCGAGGAACCGCTGCCGTACATCTTGCCCGCCAGCACGACGAGCTGGGTCTCGTTGTTCATGTAGTGTTCCGCGGCATCCCAAACGGCTTTGACCTGGTCGTCCAGGAAGTCTTTGGTCCAGCCGCCCTTCTTGCCTTCGGCGAGCTTGTTCATCAGCTTCACGTTCGCGAACGTGCCGCGCATCATGACCTCATGGTTGCCACGGCGAGCACCATAGGTGTTGAAGTCCGCAGGAACGACACCATGATCTTCGAGGTAGCAAGCAGCAGGCGAATCGAGCGCGATCGCGCCAGCTGGGGAAATGTGGTCGGTGGTGATGAAATCGCCCAGGTTCAAGAGCGCGCGAGCATCCTTGATCTGCGCGGGCGCTTCGGGAGTCTTCGGCATACCGTTGAAATACGGCGCGCGACGCACGTAGGTGGAATCGGGGTCCCATGCGAAGGTGTCGCTGGCCTCTTTGCCAAGCGACTGCCATTTCGCATCGCCCGTGAAGAGGTCGGCTGCCGATTCATCGAAGGTCTGCTTCGTGCAGCACGAAGCCAGCAGGTCGGCCACTTCTTTGTCGTTAGGCCAGATGTCACGCAGGAACACTTCCCTACCCTCTGCGTTCGTACCGATGGGCATGGTCTCGAAATCGAAGTCCATCGTGCCGACGAGCGAATATGCGATGACGAGCGCCGGCGCGCACAGGTAGTTCTGCGAAACATCGGGCGAGATGCGGCCGTCGAAGTTGCGGTTGCCCGAAAGGATACTCGCCAGTTCGACCTTGTCGGCGATGTCGTACATCTGCGGATAGACCGGACCGGAGTTGCCGATGCAGCTCATGCAGCCGAAACCGCACGTGTAGAAGCCCAGGTCATGAAGGCCCTCGATCAGACCCGCCGCCGCCAGAATGTCTTCGGTGGCGCGACTGCCTGGCGCGAGAATGCACTTGACCCACGGCTGCGGCTTGAGGCCGTTCGCTGCCGCATTGCGTGCGAGAATGCCCGCCGCCAGCATCATGGAAGCGTCCGTTGCGGTGGTGCAGCTGGTGACCGCCGCGATGGCGAGCGCACCATGCGTGAGGTCGTGCTTTTCACCCGCGATATCGACTTCGACCGTGTCGTTCAGATCGAGACCGCGATCGGAGCAGATGGAATGGAAGGCATCGTAAGCCTTGGAGAGCGCGATGCGATCGTGTGGACGCGAGGGACCCGCCAGGTTGCGCTCGACCGTCGAAAGATCGAGCGTGAGCACCTTGGAATACGCGCGGGGCGCGGCATCCGCATAGCCCCAGAAGCCCTGCTCCTTCGCGTAGGCTTCCACCAACGCGATCTGCTCTTCGCTGCGACCGGTGAGCGCAAGGTAGTCGAGCGTCTTCTCGTCGACCGGGAAGAGCGTGCAGGTCGAGCCGTATTCTGGCGTCATGTTGGACACACACGCACGCTGCGTTGCCGAAAGGCTCTGGACGCCTTCGCCGAACACCTCGACGAAGCAGCCGACCACGCCTTCAGCGCGCAACATCTGCGCGAACGTGAGCGAAAGGTCCATCGCGGAGACGTGTTCGGGCAGCTTACCTACCAGGTTCACGCCAATAACGCGCGGAACGAGCGTGGTGATGGGCTGACCGAGCGCAGCAGCTTCAGCTTCAATGCCGCCCACGCCCCACCCGAGCACGCCAATGCCGTTGGCGGTTGGCGTGTGCGAGTCGGTGCCGACGAGCGTGTCGAAGTACGCGATGGTCTCCTGCGCCTCTTCGCGCGTCATGACCACGCTGGCGAAGCGCTCGATGTTGAGCTGATGGCAGATGCCCGATCCAGGTGGCACGATGCGCACGTTCTGGAAGGATTCCTGCGACCATTTCAGGAAGTCGTAACGTTCTTTGTTGCGCTCGAACTCGAGCTCCATGTTCTGCGCGAGCGCAGCTGCACAACCCGACTCATCGGCGATGACCGAATGGTCGATGACCAGGTCGCACGGAATCTGCGGGTTGATGTTCTTCGGGTCGCCGCCCAGTTCAGCGCACGCCTCGCGCATGACCGCGAAGTCGACGAAGACGGGAACGCCCGTGAAATCCTGGAACAACACGCGTGCGGGGCTGAATTCGATCTCTTCACCCGTCACGCCCTTCGTGCCCGCCTCGACGAGACGCTGCGAGAGGATGCGCGCCTCTTCATCGGTGCGCGCGTTGCGGAGGATATTCTCCAAGAGCACGGTGAGGGAATACGGAAGCGAGGCGTGGCCCTCGACCTGCGACACGGGATAGTAGGTGTACTCTTTCGTGCCGACCTTGAGAATAGCTGCGCGGTTGTTCATGCATGCTCCTTCTTTTCGTGAGTGAACGGGGCGTTCGCAAGCCTATGCTTGCAGAACGCGAACGACTTCGTCGGTGAATTCAGTGCAGGTGGCGGCAGGTGCGTCCGAACCAGTAGCCTTGCGAATATCGGCCGTGAGCACCTTGCCTTCCGCATAGACCGCGCGAACCGCGTCGCGGATCTTGCGCGCGATATCAAGTTCGCCCAGGTGGTCGAGCATCATGGCTGCGGAGAGGATCTCGGCCGTGGGGTTGCAAACGTCTTTGCCTGCGATGTCGGGCGCCGAGCCGTGGACCGCTTCGAAGATGGCGTATTCAGGACCGATGTTCGCGCCTGGGGCGATGCCAAGGCCGCCCACCAAGCCAGCGCACAGGTCGCTCGCGATATCGCCATACAGGTTCGGGAAGACGATGACCTCGAACTGCGAGGGGTCCATGACGATGTTCATGCAAAACGCATCGATGATGTTGTCGTTGAATTCGATGGTGGGATGCTCTTCGGCAACCTCGCGCGCGACGCGCAGGAACAGGCCGTCGGAATGCTTCATGATATTCGCCTTGTGAGCAGCGGTGACCTTCTTGTAGCCCTGCTTCTCGGCGTAGTCGAACGCATATTCCACGATGTTGCGCGATGCGGTCTTCGAGATGGGCTTGATGGAGATACCGGAATCCTTGCGGATGGTGCCCGCACCCTTCTCGTCGATGAACTCGATGAGGTCGAGCGCATCGGGCGTACCCTCTTCGAATTCGATACCCGCATAGAGGTCCTCGGAATTCTCGCGCACGATGACGAGATCGACGTCTTCATAGCGGCCGCCCGCACCTGGGATGGAAAGGACGGGACGCAGGCAGACATTCAGGTCGAGCGCCTGGCGCAGCGCGACGTTCACGCTGCGAAAGCCCGTGCCGACCGGCGTGGTGACCGGACCCTTGATAGCGACCTTGTTCTTGCGAACCGCATCAATGGTGGAAGGCGGCAGCGGCGTACCGAATTCTTCCATGAGATGAGCGCCCGCCTCGGCGATCTCCCATTCGATGTCCGCACCTGCTGCAGCGACCACGCGCTGCATAGCCGCGGTGGTCTCCGTACCGATACCGTCGCCCGGAATGAGCGTGACCGTATGCTTTGCCATGTATGACTCTCCTTGTCGTACGAGGGTTTACGTTATCCGCGAGCATGAGCGCACGAATGAGGCGGCAACGATGAGCGCCGCCTTAGCGTGCGGAACGCGCGGTCTATTTGACGTTGTCGACGATCTGCTGGCTGCGACGCTTCAGCGCGCCCTTCGACTTCTCTGCGTCGAATGCCATGCGCTCCTTCAGGCCATCTTTCGCCGTCTTCGAGATCTTGCCTTCGGAGAACCCGATGAGCGCGATGAGCATATCCTGGTATTCATAGTCGCCGTGGTAGCACTGGATGGCCTCGTCGAGCAGGGGCCAGACCTTCTCGGAGCGGTTTTCCGTGGTGGCTCCAAGCTTGCACAGGAAACGTACGGCTGCCAGGCGAACGAAACCGCTCTCTTCATCGAAGAGCGCCGTTTCCGCATCGGGAAGCGCCTTGTCGCAGCTCTTGGAAGCAAGCGGGACGAGCGCGGTCAGAACCTCGAGGCTTTCCCAGCGCGTCTGCGCTTCAGGCTTCTTGAGCGCGTCGATGAATTCATCGAGATGAGGGACAAGCACCTCAGGGTCAACCTTCGCGATCTGTGCGAACACCGCAGCTGCATTCTGACGAGCACGGCGCGAGGAGCCGGAAAGCTCCGTGATGAGCGTCTCCATGGTTTCAGGCGACTCGATGGCCTGCTGGGCGGTTTCTTTGATGTTCTCGGTTTTCTCGCTCACGCGCTTCTCCCTACTGGTCGTGCATTTTCATACAGCTATCCCAAGGATAGCAAGATACCTAACCTGTCTATTATACTCTCGTTTTCCCTGCAAAATGAAAAGCCCCCAATGAATGGAGGCTTTTCGAAGTCAATATGGTAATGACGGCTATTCAGCAGCAGGTGTGGTGTAAGCGCGATTCACCGTACCGTCGACCGGAACGCCCGGGCCCATGGAGGACGTGACCGTAACGGACTTCACGTACTTGCCCTTTGCAGCAGCCGGCTTCATGCGAAGGATCTCGTCGAAGACGGTGCCGTAATTCTCTGCAAGCTGTTCGGGGGTGAAGCTGACCTTGCCGATAACGACGTGGCAGATGCCGTAGCGGTCCGCACGATACTCGACGCGGCCACCCTTGAGCTCCTTCACTGCTTTCGCAACGTCAGGAGTAACGGTGCCGAGCTTCGGATTCGGCATGAGGCCACGCGTACCGAGGATACGGCCGAGGCGGCCGACCTTCGCCATCATCTCGGGAGTAGCGACGGTCGCATCGAAGTCGATCTTGCCACCCTGGATGTCTGCGATAAGGTCATCAGAACCGACGATATCCGCACCGGCCTCTTCAGCGGCGCGTGCTGCGTCACCCTCAGCGAAAACTGCCACACGGACGGTCTTGCCCGAGCCATTCGGCAGGCTGACGGTGCCGCGGAGCTGCTGGTCTGCCTGGCGCGTGTCGATGCCCAGACGAACATGCATCTCAACGGTCTCGTCGAAATCGGCGAATGCGATGTCCTTCACGAGCGCGAGCGCCTCGAGCGGAGCATACAGATCTTCGGTGACCTGCGCCTGTGCTGCTTCAAATTTCTTTCCCATTGATCAAATTCCTTTCGTGGTCATAGCGAGATATCTCTGCCACTTACCTGCGCACCAGGATCGGCGCGCGATTCAACTTATTCAGCCGATGCACCTTCGCCATCGAGGATAGCCTTAAGGCGACGGGTGATGACGTATTCCTTCTTGGGCTCGCGACCCTCGATATTCACGCCCATGGAACGAGCGGTGCCCGCGATGATCTCCATTGCGGCTTCGATGTCGTTAGCGTTCAGGTCCGGCATCTTGATCTCTGCGATCTCGCGCAGCTGGTCGAGAGAGAGCTCGCCCACCTTGCGGATCTGAGGAATGCCAGAACCGCTCTTGAGGCCCAGCTTCTCCTTGATAAGGAAGGCCGCGGGAGGGGTCTTGCAAACGAAGTCGAAGGTCTTGTCTTCGTAGACGGTGATCTCGACCGGGATGATGGTGCCCGCTTTGTCCTGCGTCGCCGCATTGAAAGCCTGGCAGAACTGCATGATGTTAACGCCCTGAGCGCCCAGTGCGGGGCCTACAGGAGGTGCCGGGTTAGCGCCACCGGCAGGAATCTGGAGCTTTACGAAGCCCGAAACATTCTTATCAGCCACTTCAGTGTTCCTTTCAACTGAATGATCTCATTACCAAATATGACAAGCGTTTCAGTGAGAAGCCCTGTCCACACACAGGCACATCGACGCATTGTTAACAACGTTAAGTGTAGGTGCTAGATTCGCGCCACCTGATCGAAGGACAGCTCAACGGGGGTTTCGCGTCCGAAAATGGTGACCAGAACCTTGACCTTGCCCGACTCGGGCGATACCTCAGCAACGACGCCATCGAATTCAGCCATCGGGCCGGAGACGACCTTGACGGCATCTCCCACTTCGAGGATCGTGGAGGTCTTCTTAGGTGCTTCGCGGCTCGTGCGCTTCATGATCTTGTTGTACTCTTCGCGCGTGAGAGGCTCAGGATTGCCCTGGCTTCCGACGAAACCGGTGACACCGGGAGTATTGCGCACAGCAGCCCAGCTACGGTCGTCGAGATCCATACGGACCAAGACGTAACCGGGAAGCACTTTCTTTTCCGTCTCTACCCTGCGGCCACCCTCTTTGATCTCGATGACGGACTCGGTAGGGATCTCGATAGCGAAGACGCGATCTTCGAGACCGAGGCTTTCGATGCGGGTCTCGAGGCTCTTCTTCACTTTGTTCTCATAGCCTGAATAGGTGTGCAAGACATACCATTTTTTGCTCATAGGACCTATGCTCCCAAACTAGAGATGGCGAACAGAAGCGGAGTGACGATCCAGTCGTCCAGGATGAGGGTGAACACGCCGAAGAACAGCAAAGCGACGATGACGACGCCCGTCCACTGCATGACGTCCTGACGGCTCGGCCAGGTGACGCGACGCATTTCCGCGCGGACATCGAAGAAGAACTGGAAGCGACGCTTCTTGGGCTTCGCTTCTTCCTGCTTGATCTGATAATCCTGCAGGGTCTCTTGCTTCTCTTTTTCCTTCTTCTTGGCTTCCTTCTTCGCGAGAAGACCCTTCTTCTTGGGTTCTTCCTCGACAACTACCTCGACTTCACGCTCTTGCGCGACCTTCTTAGATGCCTTCTTCGCAGAAGCTTTAGCCTTTTGTGTTTTCGACTTCTTTGCCATACAACTTCCTGATCTGGAAATCCAACAGTCTATAACGCCAAACAAGCAGCTATGAAGCTGCTCATTGAACAAGCTGGCAGGCCAGGAGGGACTCGAACCCCCAACATGCGGTTTTGGAGACCGCCGCTCTACCAATTGGAGCTACTGGCCTATGTTACGCCTACTCTAAACTCCCTGATCTAGCGAGTTTCCTTATGCATGGTGTGATGACCACACCATTTGCAATATTTCTTGAACTCAATACGATCAGGATTATTCTGCTTGTTTTTCTTGGTCGTATAGTTACGGCGCTTGCATTCAGTGCATGCCAAAGTGACCAAAGTACGCATGAATTCTCCTTTGAATATTATTCGTGCGCTTGTGTTTACACATGAACTTACGGATAACTAGGCCCGCCTAAGCGGGCCTAGTCAAACATTCTAGCAAAGGTTCGTGCTATTTGATGATCTTGGTAACACGACCGGAGCCAACGGTACGGCCGCCCTCGCGGATAGCGAAGCGGAGGCCTTCTTCCATAGCGATCGGGTGGATGAGTTCGCCGCGGAGCTCAACGTTGTCGCCAGGCATGACCATTTCGGTGCCTTCAGGAAGGTGTGCAACACCGGTAACGTCGGTGGTGCGGAAGTAGAACTGAGGACGATAGCCATCGAAGAATGGGGTGTGACGGCCGCCTTCTTCCTTGGTAAGGATGTAAACCTGACCCTCGAACTCGGTGTGAGGAGTAACAGAGCCCGGCTTGCAGAGGACCTGACCGCGGACGATGTCTTCGCGCTTGACGCCACGGAGCAGACAACCGATGTTGTCGCCAGCCTGAGCCTCGTCGAGGAGCTTGCGGAACATCTCGATACCGGTGCAGACGGTCTTCTCGGTGTCCTTGATACCAACGATCTCGAGTTCGTCGTTGACGTGGAGAACGCCACGCTCGACACGACCAGTAGCAACGGTACCACGGCCGGTGATGGTCATGGTGTCTTCAACAGCCATCAGGAAGGGCTTGTCGACGTCACGTTCCGGAGTAGGAATGTAATCGTCAACAGCTGCCATGAGCTCCCAGATCTTGTCCTGATAGCCAGCGTCGCCTTCGAGAGCCTTCAGAGCAGAACCGCGGATGATCGGGGTGTCGTCTCCCGGGAACTCGTAAGAGGAGAGAAGTTCGCGAACTTCCATCTCGACGAGCTCGAGGAGCTCTTCGTCGTCGACCATGTCGCATTTGTTCAGGAATACGACGATGTAAGGAACACCGACCTGACGAGCGAGCAGGATGTGCTCACGGGTCTGAGCCATAGGACCGTCAGTAGCAGCGATAACGAGGATCGCGCCGTCCATCTGAGCAGCACCGGTGATCATGTTCTTGACGTAGTCAGCATGGCCGGGGCAGTCGACGTGTGCATAGTGACGGGTGTCGGTTTCGTACTCGATGTGAGCGATGGAGATGGTAATACCACGTTCACGCTCTTCAGGAGCCTTATCGATGTCCTCGAATGCGGTGAAGTCTGCGGTAGCAGAACCATGAGAACCGTCGTTCGAAGAAAGGGTCTTAGAAATTGCCGCAGTCAGCGTAGTCTTGCCGTGGTCAACGTGACCGATGGTACCGATGTTGACATGTGGCTTAGTACGCTCGAACTTTTCTTTAGCCATTCCGTCCTCCTTAAAAGGTTGATGTAGGAATTTACAAAAAGCTTACGGATGTAAGCGAATGAATTTGGTAGCGGTGACTGGATTCGAACCAGTGACGCCACGGGTATGAACCGTGTGCTCTGACCACCTGAGCTACACCGCCAAAACTGGTGCCCACAAGCAGACTTGAACTGCTGACCTCTTCGTTACCAACGAAGTGCTCTACCTGCTGAGCTATGTGGGCAAAATGGTGGAAGTGCAAGGATTCGAACCTTGGAAGGCTGAGCCAACGGGTTTACAGCCCGTCCCATTTGACCGCTTTGGTACACTTCCATAATTTCGCTTGTGTCATGTGTAATTTTCAAGCTGCCTGCCCAAATGAACCGCTTCGGTTCAATCGAGCAAAAGAATAATAGGTGAGGAAAAGTTTTATGTCAACACTTACCACGCCCCCGTGCGTATCTATTGGCTCGCCTGTATGAATTCGTGCGCAATCTGGGCGTTTCACCAGTTCATCATGGTATTCGTGGGTTGTAGAGGAGGATCTGCATGGCCATTGGCGCAGGCCTTGGTCGATTTTTCGCCCTCAATTCCCCTAAAAATTATGCACGAATTTTCGACAAACGGCTTGAGCGCGAAAACACCCTAGTTCGCTCCGTAGGAATCCGAAGAACCCGATCATCTTGCTTCCTGAAAGAGAAGCAAGATTTGCTGCAGCTCCCTCTGCGACGACGGCAAGATTTGCTGCGGCGCCTGCTGCTGCGGCAACAGTAAGATTCGCTGCAGCTTCTACTGCGGCGATAGTAAGATTCGCTGCGGCTTCTACTGCGGCGATAGTAAGATTCGCAACGGAGTCTCTGCAGTAAAACGGGCTTTTTCAGCTTGGTATTTGCGATTGTACGCACACCTATTTTCTGCCCGAAAAATGCGACCTGGTATTTTGCCGGAATAAAGCATCTGTTGATGAAGCAAAGTCTTAATATGGGCTCAAAACTGATCAAGAATAGTGCGTTTTGTGCATGCAAACGCAAATCCGTTGCAAAAAATCGAGTTTTCACTGCAAAGCGGCCGCGCGCAGCACAACAGGCTGCGGATTTCACTTACACGAAGGTCAAGCGCTTGTCTAAGCAGTTATACAAGAGAGCGATCCAGCATAAGCACGTACATAAGAGAGAGACTCAGATACGCAAGAGAGCGAGCTGACATGAGCACCTATACAAAAGTGCGACTAGACATAAGCGCCTATAGGAAGCGAACTGGCATTAGCACCTATAACCTATACAAGAGAACGACCCGACAGAGGGTCGGGTCGTTCTTGGTGCTTTTTATCTTATATATAGTAGGCGATTCAGGTCTCGAGCAAGGATCGCAAGCTTCGCGTAGAAGATGCGACTCTGTCTCTCGAGTAAAGATTGCCAACGCAGCACAGAAGATAGGGCCGCTTCTTGTGCAAAGATCACCAACGCAGCGCGGAAGACAGATCCATGCTTCTTGAGCGACCTCCCTAACGCGAGGGCGCGTCGATCGAGCTCGCCGTACTCCCCTAGCAGTCAGGTCGCACCCTAGCAACCTGCCTGCGACCTAACGATCGGCCTGCAGCCTAGCAGTCATGTCGCACCCTGGCAGTTGGTCTGCCCTAGCAGTCGGCCTGCATGTAAGAGTCGAATTCCTCCTCGATCTCCTTCGAAGGCTTCGCGGTGAGCTTCGACACCACGATGATGACGATGAAGCTGAGGATGAAGCACGGCAGCAGCTCGTAGACAGCGAAGATGCCACCCAGCGGCTTGATGAGCTCGTGCCACACCACGACGCCGATCGCACCCGTGAGCATGCCAGCCACAGCACCCGGCAGATTCGTTCGCTTCCAATACAGTGCGAGCAACATGAGCGGGCCGAATGCCGCGCCGAAACCTGCCCATGCGTAGGACACGACCTGGAAGATGATCGAGTTCTCGTCGATGGCGATGAAGATGCCGAACAACAAGATGACCACGAGCGTGATGCGCGCCACGATCATGACCTGCGCGTCGGTAGCGTTCTTCTTGATGAGGCCGCGGAAGATGTTCTCCGCCACTGCCGAACCCGAAATGAGCAGGTAGGAAGACGAAGAGGACATGGCCGCGGCGAAGATGCCCGAAACCACGAGGCCGCACATGAAGGAAGGCAGCAGCATCTGCGCGAGCACGATGAAGATGTTCTCGGCCGCAGAGTTCGTGAGGAACTCGGTCGGCATGACCGCGCGACCGATGAGACCGATGGCCACCGCGCAGAACAGCGAGATGACGACCCAGACCACCGCGATGATGCGGGACTTCTTGATCTCGTCGGAATTCTTCACGGACATGAAGCGCACGAGCACCTGCGGCATACCGAAGTAGCCAAGACCCCAGGCCAAGCAGGAGATGATGGCGATGATACCGTACTCGGTGGGCTCGCCAAAAGCGGGGAGGCCGTCGACGATGAGCTGGTTGCCGTTCGTGTCGACGATCGGAACCGCTTGCTGCGTACCGTCGAGGAAGCCCGGCAGCGACTGCAGGAACACGACGGTGTTCTCGACACCGCCGGCGGATGCGACCGAGCCGACGAAGACGATGACCAGGGCGCAGATCATGATGGTGCCCTGGATGAGGTCGGTGGTGGAGACCGCCAGATAGCCGCCCACGAAGGTGTAGAGGAACACGACCAGCGCGCCCAGCACCATCATGGTGGCGTAGTCGAGACCGAACAGCGTCGCGAAGAGCTTGCCGCAGGTCACGAAGCAAGAACCGACGTAGATGCTGAAGAACAGCAGGATGATGACCGCCGCGATGGTCATGAGGATGTGCTTCTTGTCGTGGAAGCGGTTCGAGAAGAAGTCCGGGATGGTGATGGCGTTACCGGCCACCTCGGAGTACTTGCGCAGGCGCTTCGCCACGAACTTCCAGTTCAGGTACGTGCCGATAGCGAGACCGACCGCCGTCCAAACCGCTTCGTTAGCGCCACAGAAGTACGCCAGACCCGGTAGGCCCATGAGCAGGTAGCCCGACATGTCGGAGGCTTCAGCGGACAGCGCCGTGAGCCACGGGCCGAGGCTTCGGCCGCCCAAGAAGTATTCTTCAGTGGAGCGATTCGACTTCTTCGCGTAGATGAAGCCGATGATGACCACCACGATGAAATAGAGGAGCATCGCGAACAATACCCAGAAATCACCAGAAATCATGCTTCTTCCTTTTCGTTTACGGTTGTTGTCTTTGGAAAATTACCGCAGCGGATTATACTCTAACCATCGCCTATAAAATGTGTTTCGTGCGGTTAAATTCTGCATATGGAACGTAATACGAAAGGAAAAGGCATGTCCACCTACGAAGAAATGACGCGAGAAGAACTCCTGACGCTCAAGGAAGCGCTGCAGAAAGAATACGACGAATACTGCGCGCTCGACCTGTCGTTGAACATGGCGCGCGGCAAGCCGGCGGCCGATCAGCTCGATCTTTCTATGCCGATGCTCGATGTCATTTCCTCGGAATCCGCGTGCGTCGATGAAGACGGCACCGACCTGCGCAATTACGGCATCCTCGATGGCATTCCCGAGGCGAAAGCGCTGATGGCATCCATGCTGGACGACGAGCCGGAGAACGTGATCGTGTTCGGCAACTCGAGCCTGAACATCATGTACGACACCGTGATGCGTTGCTGGGTGTTCGGCACGCTGGGCGCGACGCCGTGGAGCGAACTGGACGAAGTGAAGTTCCTCTGCCCTGTTCCTGGCTACGACCGCCACTTCGGCGTGACCGAAGCGTTCGGCATCAAGATGATCCCCGTCCCGATGACCGAGGACGGCCCCGACATGGACGTGGTGCGCGATCTGGTGGCCAACGACGCGAGCGTGAAGGGCATCTGGTGCGTGCCGAAGTATTCCAACCCTGGCGGCGTGACCTATTCCGATGAGGTCGTTCGCGCGCTGGCTTCCATGCCGACCGCAGCTGACGATTTCCGCATCTTCTGGGATAACGCATACACCGTGCATCACCTGTACGACGACGCAGCTGAACAGGATCAGCTGCTCGACATCGCCGAGGCGTGCGCTGAGGCGGGCAACCCGAACCGCTACTTCAAGTTCGGCTCGACCTCGAAGGTGACCCTGCCGGGCGCGGGCGTCGCAGCTATGGCGGCCAGCCCCGAGAACATCGCCGACATCAAGGCTCGCATGGGCGTGCAGACCATCGGTCACGACAAGATCAACCAGTTGCGTCACGTCGCATTCCTGAAGGATGCCGACGGCATCGCGGCGCACATGGCCAAGCATGCGGCCATCATCCGCCCGAAGTTCGAGCTGGTGCTGAAGACGCTCAGCGACGGACTTGAGGGAACGGGCTGCGGTTCGTGGAGCGATCCGCGCGGCGGCTACTTCATCTCCTTCGACGCGCCGGAAGGCACCGCGAAGCGCATCGTGGCGCTGGCGAAGGACGCAGGCGTTACCATGACGGGCGCAGGCGCGACCTACCCCTACAAGAACGATCCGACGGACTCCAACATCCGCATCGCCCCTACCCTGCCGCCGCTCGAGGAGCTCGACCAGGCCATGAAGGTGTTCGTGACCTGCGTGAAGCTGGCAGCCGTTGAAAAGCTGCTCGAACAATAATCGAAGCAACGAGTCATTTCGAAGCCTTACAAACCCAAACACTCAGTCGTCACGATCGAAAGAAGAACATGCGATGAAACTCGATAACGTCAAGCTCGATCCAACCTGCTACATTGCGAAGAACTGCACGCTTCTGGGCGACGTGACCATCGGCGCGAAATCTTCCGTATTCCCTGGCGTGGTGATGCGCGGCGATCGTGCGCCCATCACGGTCGGCAAGAACAGCAACATCCAGGAGAACTGCGTGCTGCATGTCGATTTCGATCTACCGTGCACGATCGGCGACAACGTGACGGTCGGTCATAATGCGATCGTGCATTGTGCGACCATCGGCGACAATACCATCGTTGGCATGGGATCGGTCGTGCTGGACGGCGCGGTGGTGGGCAAGGAATGCGTGATCGGCGCAGGTTCGGTGGTACCGAAAGGCATGCAGGTGCCCGATGGATCGCTGGTGTTGGGCGTTCCCGCCAAGGTGAAGGGCCCGATATCCGAGGAGCAGCGCGCCTACAACCAGACTTCAGCGGACGATTACGAAGCGAACGCGCGCGAACTGGCCGATCTCGGCTTCTTCTATCGCGGCGCATCCGTTCCTGAAGACGCTCCCTATATCCGCCTCGCCCCACGCTACAACTATCAGTGCGTGCGCTAGGTGCTTGAGCTGAGAGCTTGCTGCGCGTTAGGACGCGTGGCTCAAGATCCCTACACGCGCACTGGATCGTTCGACTTGATGATTCGATGCGCGCGAATCGCTCCTCCAGCGAATGCCGTCTCTTTTCTGGCAGAGAATTGCGTTCGTATTGACGCAATTCTCTCACCATGCATGTGCGACCAGGCATTTGTCCCTCATGCTTATTCCGCTTTGCTGCAGGAAAAAAGACTGCTCATGCGTCACCCGCGGAAATGCCTTTCTGCTAAGCCTGCGTTGTCAATACGAACGCAATTTCCTGCCAAAATATCAAGGTTCCTTGCAAAACAATGATTATAGAGCGATAGGAACTAAAACTATTCCGAAAGGGGAATAGTTTTAGTGGTATTGCGAATGCAAAATCGTTCCGTTTTCGGAATAGTTTTGGTAGTGCTGCGGATGAATAATCATTCCGTCATCGGAATGATTTAGAGGCGCATCTTGCTGACGATCTCCATGATCTTCTTGGTGGCGGGCGGTTGCAGACGGCGCCGCACGTGCTTGAGTTCTTCGGGGATCGCGATATGTTGCGGGCATTTCTTCGCGCACGCGCCGCACTCGATGCAGTCGCTCGCGTAATGCGGATGCGTGCCGAGCGCGCCCGCGCACATGAAGTAGTTCATCACGCCCGTGTACCAATTCACTGAATACGACGTGTTGTAGGCCGTGAACATACCTGGGATGTTGATGCCCACGGGACACGGCATGCAGTAGTTGCAGCCGGTGCAGGGCACGCGAAAACTCTCGTTGAACAGCGCAAGCACCTGATCGAGCGTCTTTCGCTCGCGTTCAGTGAAGCAACCGGGCACTGCCCCATCGGCCATCGCGATGTTCTCTTGAAGCTGATCTTCGGTGCTCATGCCCGAGAGCACCACGGTCACTTCGGGCTGATCCCACAGCCACCGAAGCGCGAGCTCGACGGCAGCTTGCGTTTCGGACTTTTCTTCGCCGGCGCGCTCCGCCACGAGCTTCTTTGCCTTTTCGGGCAAGCGATCGATCAAGCGGCCACCCAGCAGCGGCTCCATGATGATGACCGGCAGCCCTTTGCTGGCGGCATATTCCAACCCCGCGCGTCCCGCCTGATAGTTCTCGTTGGCGTAGTTGTACTGGATCTGGCAGAAATCCCAGTCGTACGCGTCGATGAGCTTCATGAATTCCGGCTGCGAACCATGAAACGAGAAGCCGATCTGACAGATGGCGCCCGTACGCTTCTTCTCAGCGATCCAATCCTCGATACCGAATTCGAGCAGGCGCGTCCATTGGTCGAGGCTGACCACGTTGTGAATAAGATAGTAGTCGACATGATCGGTCTGAAGACGATCGCAGGTGGTCTTGAAGCAGCGCTCGATATCTTCGAGCAACTTGCAGTTCACATGCGGCAACTTCGAAGCGAGATAGACCTGTTCGCGCAGACCGTTCTTTGCGAGGATCTGCCCGAGCGCCTCTTCGCTGCCGCTATAGAGATAGGCTGTGTCGAAATAGTTGATGCCATCAGCGATAGCCTCGAGCACGAGCAATTCCGTGCGCAGCATGTCGATCTTGCCTGGGCGTGTGGTCGGGAAGCGCATGCAACCGAACCCGAGGATAGAAAGCTCGTTTCCTGACTTGCGATCGATGCGGTATTCCATAGCGTCCTCTTTCCGTTGCGCTTGGGCGATGGTATATAGTGCGGCCGCGAGCGATGCGCCTGCGAATGATCCGTTAGCTAGTTATGAGCGATTCGACGAGCGCGGGAATCTGATCGGGCGCTTGCGCACGCACCGTTGCGATGTCGAGCTCTTCAGGCGCGCCATATCCGAACATGCACCCGATAGAAGAAATGCCCGCTTTCGAGGCGACCTCCATATCGTGGAAACGATCCCCCACCATGATGTGCGGGCGAGCAAGCTGGTCTGCGACCTGCTGATATATCTGCCACTTCGGGATGAAGTCGAATTCCGCCGCGCAATAGGTGGCATCGAAAAGATGATCAATACCGAACACGCGCAGGTATTCATCGCAGTATGAACGACCGCAATTCGAGAGGAACGCGATCTGGTAGCCTTCAGCCACAAGCTGCTCGAGCATCTCGCGCGTGCCATCGAAGAGCGCGCCCTTGCCTTCGTGCAGCAGGCGTTCCATCTCATCCGCCACGATCTTGGAAGCGGTGCGCCACGTGTCATCCGCGATACCCGGAACGAAGGTGGTCCACATGTCCTCGACCTGCCAACCGAGCCAGCGGCAGATCTCGGCATCAGGCAGATCGCGCGGTTCCACCACGCCTTCATCGACCAGCCACGCATATGCTGTGCGCAGCGCAGGGCCGTAGAGCTTCATGCTGTCGTGAAGCGTCCCGTCGAAGTCGAAGAATATCGTGCCTTTGCTCATAGATTCATTCTAACGTGATTCGTTCGGGGGTGTAAGGCTCGAGCTCCGGCGTCGCTGCGGTCGAGCTAACTTCGCTTACGCGAAGTGGATCTCTCTCTTGCTTTGGCCAAGTCGCTCTCGTCCTCACGCCCCTGAACGAATCCTTGATCGAAATACAGGATTGGTAAAGTCAGCGAGGTTGAAGCTGATACGAATAGTTGGCTTGATGCACGGCTGAGCGTACTTCGGTACGCGAAGGTAAGTGCAGAATGCCAAATATCGAATCAGCTTCAACCTCAGCATCGAGTTATTAATTCGATCGAGAGATCGAATTAATAAGGTTAACCATCTCGATAGCACCAGTCGCACAATCGAAGCCCTTGTTGCCCGCCTTCGTGCCGGCGCGCTCGATGGCCTGCTCGATGGTGTCGGTGGTGACGATGCCAAACATGACTGGCACGCCACTCTCGAGCGAAACGTGCGCGATGCCCTTCGCTGCCTCGTTGCATACAAGATCGTAATGCGAGGTCGCACCGCGAATTACCGCGCCCAAGCAGATGACCGCATCGTACTTGCCGCTATCAGCCATCTTCTTCGCGATGAGCGGAATCTCGAACGCGCCCGGCACCCACGCCAGATCGACGTTCTCTTCCTTCACGTTGTGACGCACGAGCGCATCCATGGCACCACTGATCAGCTTCGACGTGATGAATTCGTTGAAACGTGCGCCGACGATGCCGATCTTCAAATCCTGTGCGATGAGGTTTCCTTCAAGGGTGTTCATGTGGTTTCCTTTCGTTTGAATATCGATTCGAATCGTTCTTTTGTTGCTAGTTAACGCTGAGCAGATGGCCCATCTTCTCCTGCTTGGTCTTCAAGTAGAAGCGGTCGTGGTCGGTCGCCTCGATCTGGATGGGCACGCGCTCGACGATCTCGAGCCCGAAGTCCTTCAGCTGATAGACCTTATCGGGGTTATTCGTGAGCAGGCGCATCGTCTTCACGCCGAGACTGCGCAAGATCTGCGCGCCGATGTAGTATTCGCGCATGTCACCTTCGAAGCCCAGCGCCAGATTCGCCTCGAGCGTATCCATGCCCATGTCCTGTAGCTCGTAGGCGCGCAGCTTGTTCACGAGCCCGATGCCACGCCCTTCCTGACGCATGTAGAGCACCACGCCGCGGCCCTCAGCCTCCACCTGGCGCATGGCTTGAGCCAGCTGGTCGCCGCAATCGCAGCGCATCGAACCGAACGCATCGCCGGTCAGACACTCGGAATGCACGCGCACGAGCACGTCTTCCCCATCGCCGATATCACCCTTCACCAGCGCCACGTGATGCTCGCTGTTCAGCTTGTTCACGAAGACGCGCGCACGGAATTCGCCGTGCTTGGTGGGCATCTTGGTGTTCGCGATCTCGGTCACGTGGTTCTCGTTCTTCTTGCGATATTCCTGCAGCGCCTTGATGCTGATGAACTTCAGATCGAACTTCTTGGCGAGTTCGATCAGTTCGGGTGTGCGCATCATCGTGCCGTCCTCGCGCATGATCTCGCAGCACAGGCCGCATTCTGAAAGGCCTGCCAGACGCATCAGGTCGACCGTCGCTTCGGTGTGACCGTTGCGCTCGAGCACGCCGTTCGGTTTCGCCATGAGGGGGAACATATGCCCTGGCCTGCGAAAATCGGTCGGACGCGCATCCGGGTCGACCACTTTGCGTGCCGTAAGGCCGCGCTCTTCGGCCGAGATGCCCGTGGTGGTGTCGACGTGGTCGATCGAGACCGTGAACGCTGTCTCGTGATTGTCGGTATTCTCGATGACCATCTGCGGGAACTGCAGCTTCTTGCACAAATCGATGCTCATCGGCATGCAGATGAGGCCGCGGCCGTGCACCGCCATGAAATTCACGTTTTCGGTGGTGGCGAACTCGGCCGCGCAGATGAAGTCGCCCTCGTTCTCGCGATCAGGGTCGTCGGTGCAGAGGATCACCTTGCCGGCGCGCAGATCGTCGAGCGCCTCTTCTATGGTGTTGAATTCGAACATGTACTCTCCTTCTTCGTGACTCCAGCGTTGAGCTGGATCGTTTCGCTTGATGTCCGTTGAATGGCCCGTTTCACGTCGCTTGCCGCTAGAACCCATTCATGAACAGGAATTCCTTCGAGATGCCGGTCGATGCAGGCGAATACTGCGCCGCATGCGCGGGATCGGTCATACCTTGCGGAGGCGGTGCGCCCGCAGTCCCGTACGCGAGCAGATGATCGACGTACTTACCGATGACGTCGGTCTCAAGGTTGACCTCGTCGCCCACGCGCTTGGTGGCGAGGTTGGTCTGCGCGCGCGTATGCGGAATGACCGACACGCTGAACGAATCGTCCGCGACGCGCGCCACAGTCAAGCTGATGCCATCAATGGTGATCGAGCCCTTCAAGATGACGTGACGAAGGATGTCCTTGCTCGCGCGAATCGTGAACCACACGGCATTATCGTCAGTTTCGATGCGCGTGATAGTACCTACGCCGTCGATATGTCCCGACACGATGTGGCCACCGAAGCGTCCGTTCGCCGCCATCGCGCGCTCGACGTTCACCTTACTGCCCACATGCAGCTTGCCCAGATCGGAACGATCGAGCGTCTCGTGCATAATATCGGCGTCGAACGTGCGGGCAGTGAACGACGTGACGGTAAGGCACACGCCATTCACAGCGATGCTATCTCCCAGCTTCACGTCGTCCAGGATCTGCGGCGCCTCGATGGTGATGATGGCGCTGTGCACGCCCTTGCGCAGGGCTTTCACCGTGCCCACTGCCTCGACTATTCCTGTGAACATGACTTCACCTCGCATTCGATGAGAATATCTCGCCCAAGCTGCGTGAACTTCGGGTCGCAACATTGGATCGCGCGGTCAGGCAGTGCGACACCGAAGCCTTGCACCGGCGTGGGTGCGTTCTCGCCACCGAAGATCTTCGGAGCGATGTAGGCTTGCACGCGATCGACCAGCCCTTGCGAGAAGAGCGACCACAAAAGCGTTGCGCCACCTTCTACCATGACCGAGTCGATCTGGTGTTCGGCGCCCAGGTGTGCGAACACCGCCTCGAGATCGACCGATTCGCCCTGTGTGATGAAGACTTCGCAGCCAGCCTGTTCGAGCGCGGCGATCTTCGTCGCGTCAGCGCGATCGGCTACCGCGATGATGGTAGGAACTTCATGTGCGGAGAGCACGATCTTGGAATGGAGCGGGATGCGCGCCGCGGAATCGATGATGACGCGCAATGGGTTCTTGGTCTTGCGATCGGGAATACGACTCGTGAGCTCAGGGTCGTCCGAGATGACCGTCCCGATACCGACCATGATGGCAGCGAAACGATGGCGATCCTCGTGCACCTTCGCACGCGCGATGTCGGAAGTGATCCAGCGCGAAGCACCTGTTCGTGTGGCGATCTTGCCGTCGAGCGTCATGGCGTACTTCACGATGACGAGCGGCATCTTGGTTTGGATGTAGTGGAAGAATACGCGGTTGAGATCGCGGCACTCATCGAGCAGCACGTTCTCGGTCACTTCGATGCCTGCTTCGCGCAACACCGCGAAGCCGTTGCCTGCAACGAGCGGATTCGGGTCCGGCGCGCCCACCACCACGCGCGCGAGCTTCGCTTCGATGATCGCCTCGGTGCACGGTGGCGTCTTGCCCCAATGACAGCACGGCTCGAGCGTCACATAGATAGTCGCGCCGGCAGGATCTTCACCGCAGTTCGCCAGCGCCTCGCGTTCTGCATGGAGCTTGCCGTAAGCCGTGTGCCAGCCTTCGCCGATGATGCGCCCATCCTTCACGACGACCGCGCCGACCATGGGGTTCGGGCTCGTCCACCCCGCGCCACGCTGGGCCAACTCGAGCGCGCGCGCCATGTAATGCTCGTCCGTACCAATCGCGTAATTCGCAGCTTGCGTGCGTTCGTCATCTTGGATAGTACCAGCGCTGTGCGCATCGAACGTTGTCATCAAACAAAACACCTCCTCGTCTCATGCTCTTTTCTTGTCGAACTCTCGATCCACATGAGTTCGCATCCTCAGAGCAACGACACAAGAAGGTGACGTTCGCGCGTACGAAGCAGCAACAAAAAACCCTGGAACGCATGTTTCCAGGGCACAAGCAGCATAGCAACGTACGCTCATCTTCTTCCATCCAGACTGTACTGTCGGTTTCGGAATTGCACCGAATCAGCATTGTTGGAGTTCCAACGCAGCTCGCGGACTTTCACCGCCGGTCGGGAATTTCACCCTGCCCTGAAGATCTTATTTCGTTTTACTTCATCAAACTATAGCGCATCGCGCGCACCAGTCAATATCCTCGCGCTCAAAAGGAATGCTCCTCTCGTCGAGCGCATAGCTGAGCGCTCAAGGCACAGCGAGACTGAGCCAAAGCGAGGTAGAGATCCACTTCGCGGAGCGAAGTTAGCTCGACCGAAGCGACGCTGTCTCGCGAGCCTTGGGGGCCTGGCTAGGCGCTCACCTGAAAGAGCCTTCGCTGTTTTGTTGCTGTACTGTTGTGAACAGGTGCGCAGATGCGGTGCTACCATTTGAGTAAGCGAAACATCACTTGAGGTTAGGAGAACTCATGGAACCGAAAGAACAGCTTGCTGAAGTATTGAAGGACACGTCGCTCATCGCGCTCGCAACATCCGTTGGCGATGAACCGAACGTGCGCATCATGGATATCTTCTTCGACGAGAAGCGCAACGTCGTTATCTTCCCCACTTCTTCCCTTTCTCGCAAGGTGAAGGAATTCGAGGCGAACGACACCGTTGCATTCACCACCATCCCGCAGGGTCCTGGCCCGGTCGTACGCGTTCAAAACGCCACTGTCTCCAAGAGCGATTGGTCGATCGACGAGATCAAGGATTCCCTCATCGAGAAGCGTCCTGGTTTCGAAAAGCTCTTGATGGGCTTCGGCGAGAACGTCGTCGTGTACGAGATCTTCTTCACGAAGGCTGTCATCGCTGCTAAGGGCGAGAAGACCGTCGTCGAGCTCTAAGCTTCATATATCGCGCTCCGACGCGCTCAAACACGCAAAAAAAGACCCGCACGATGCGGGTCTTTTTCGTTCGATGATCTACTCGAAAGCGATTCGAGCGCCACCAGAAGAACTACTCGATCGGGCTGGTGAGGTCCTTGGAACCTTCCACGCGACCTTCCAGATACTTCCAGTAGTTGTCGATATCGTTCTGGATCTCTTCGAGGAGGTGCTCGTTACCAGGCTTGAAGAGATGCTTGAAGCGACCCTGAGGCTTCAGGAAGTCCGCCACCGGGATGACGTTCTTTTCACGAACCGGGGTGAGCTTCCAGACACCATTCTCGACCTCGAACAGCGGCCAGAACTTGGAGTTCACTGCGAGGCGGCAGATCTCGGCGGTGTCGCCGGAATCGATACGCCAGCCGCGCGGGCACGGAGCGAGGATATTGAGGAATGCAGGACCGTCAACAGCGATGGCCTTCTCAGCCTTGTTGACCAGGTCGCGCCAGTTGCCGACCGTTGCCTGAGCAACGTAGGGCACACCGTGAGCAGCGATGATGGACGTGAGATCCTTACGAATCTCCTTCTTGCCCTGCTCGACCTTACCGACTTCAGAGGTGGTAGCCCATGCGCCCTTCGGCGTAGCGGAGGAACGCTGGATACCGGTGTTCATGTAAGCACCGTTGTCGTAGCAGACGTAGACGATGTCGTGACCGCGCTCCATAGCGCCGGAGAGCGACTGCAGACCGATGTCGTAGGTGCCACCGTCACCACCGAATGCGACGAACTTGATCTTGCGATCGGCAGGGATCTTGCCTGCACGCTGAAGACCGCGATAAGCAGCCTCGACACCAGAGATGGTAGCGCCTGCATTCGCGAATGCATTATGGATGAACGGAACGTTCCATGCGTTATCGGGATAGATGGTGGTGGAAACTTCCAAGCAGCCCGTAGCGCTGGCGCACACGACATCGTAGTCGTTGGAGCCCATGAGCACCTGGCGGACAGCCATGGATGCACCGCAACCGCCGCACAGACGATGGCCAGGAGCCAGTTCATCGGGGCGAGCAGATAATTCTTTGATATTAGCCATTTCGTGCCCCTTTCTTATTCTTCGATACCCAGGTAAGTGATGGTGTCGGTACCGCCCTGCTCGAGCTCGGTGTAGACCTGCTCGATCTGCGCGAGGGTGATATCAGCACCGCCAAGACCTGCGATGTAGTCGGAAACCGGAATGTTCAGGCCTGCCTTGTAGAGCGCGTTGCGCACTTCGAGCGCGAGCGGCGCGGAAGGCGAACCGAACGAATCGCTACGGTCGATGACCGCGATGCCCTTGGCATTCTTGCAAGCCTCTGCGACCTGCTTCGCCGGGAACGGACGGAAGATGCGCGGACGAACGACGCCGACCTTCTTGCCCTGCTCGCGAAGCTTGCGTGCTTCGAAGCGGACGTTGCCAGCGTTGGAGCCGAGGCAAACGACGATGTAGTCTGCGTCTTCGCAGCCCCACGTATCGACGATGTCGAACGGGCGACCCGTGATCTTCTCCCATTCCTTACCGTGCTTCTCGATCGCGTCCATCGCGTTATCGAGCGCAGCACGTTCGATGCGCTTCTGCTTCATGTAGTCGGGACCGAGGGTCGCGAACATGCCGTGACCGACGGGATGTTCGGTATCGAGCAGCGGATACTTCGGCTCGTAGTTGCCGACGAACTTCTCGACCGTTTCATCCTCTTCCATGACGCATACGTCCATAGCATGCGTGGTGACGAAGCCATCGAGCGAGGTGAGGACCGGCAGCAGAACGTTGGGGTCTTCAGCGACACGGAACGCGACGATGGTGTTGTCGTATGCTTCCTGAGCGGTCTCTGCGAACATCATGACCCAGCCGCTGTCGCGTGCGCCCATGATGTCGGAGTGGTCGCCATGGATGTTGATAGGAGCGGAAATCGCACGATTGGCGTTCGCCATGACGATCGGGCAGCGCATGCCTGCTGCGATGTGGAGTTCCTCCCACATGTACGCGAGGCCCTGCGAGCTGGTAGCGGTAGCAACGCGTGCACCTGCTGCGGAAGCACCGATGCAAGCGGAGAGCGCGGAGTGCTCGGACTCGACCGGAACATACTCGGTATGAACGCGACCGTCTGCTACGAACTTATCGTAGGTTTCGACGATGGTGGTCTGAGGAGTGATGGGATAGGCAGCCATGACGTCGGGCTTTGCCTGGCGGATAGCCTCGGCGACCATCTGGTTGCCGGTTGCGGAGAACTTATTACCAGCCATGTTTACTCCCCTTCCTTGTCTTGTGCCTGTGCTTCAGCTTCGGAGATGAGCGTGAGCGCATCGAACTTGCATTCGTTTACGCAAACGCCGCAGCCCTTGCAGTGGAACAGGTCGATACCGGTCATTTCGCCATCTTTGACTTCGATAGATGAGTCGGGACAATAGACCCAGCACAGCATGCAGTTGGTGCAAGCTTCAGCATCCCAGATAGGACGCATGGAGCGCCAACCGCCGGTGTAGCAGTTAACGGACGTGCCCGGCTCGGGGCAAACATAACCCGTAGGATAATCAGAGAGCTTCCAGTTATCGAAGCCGTCGTAGTCGAACCCTGCGGTACCCGTGAGATTCTCTGCCATTATTCCTGCACCTCCTCGTAAGCACGATCGGCGGACTCGAGGTTCGCGTCGATCATCTCTTGGCTGAACTTCTTACCGAAGGTGAGGATCAAACGTTCCTTGACCAGATCGATCGGGAACAGACCAGCAACCTTAGCGAGAGCGCCAACGATAGGAGTATTCGGCATATCCTTCTTGATGGTGGCGAGCGCGATACCCGTTGCATCGACGGTCGCGACCTTCATGGAAGCAGGAGCGTTCACTGCTGCGCGTGCTTCGGCAGGGGTCATGGTGGTGTTGAAGATGATGATACCATCATCGTGCATACCCTCCATGACGTCGGTGGAATCGAGCAACGTGTCGTCCAAGACGATGACGATGTCCGGATTCAAGATGTTGTTATGGACTTCGATGGGATCGCTGGAAATACGGGTGTACGCTTTCAGCGGCGCACCAGTACGCTCGGGACCATATTCGGGCATCGCCTGGATATAGTTGCCCTGCAGCATCGCCGTATCCGCAACGAGCTTCGCTGCCGTTACCGCGCCTTGACCAGCGCGTGCATGCCAGCGAATTTCGGTCAACTGTGACATACCTCTCCTCTCAACTTAGGCTGCGTGAAATACGCTTTTCCATTGTAGCAACGAACACGTGACAATCCGAGGGTGTTCTTGGCATATCCTCATCAATTCGGTAAAAGGGGCAGCACGCTGAACTTCATTTTTCACGCGAATGAAAAGCCCCGATTTCAATAGCGATACGATGGAATTCTGATCGCTTTCTCGAAGTTCTAGAGCCTAGGTAGGGGCATGCTCCTACAGCTGCTCGCTTACGGTTGACGAAGAGCAGCGACCAACCGCGGCTGCGCAAGCGGATCATACCCCTACCTAGGCTCTAGAACCCGCAAATGCGAGGGGTTATGCCCAGAAGACGACCATCTCGACGATGTTCTGATAGGCCCAGGGATAGACCTCGGAAAGCCAGCCGGTCTCGGGCACGAAGCACATGAGCGCCGAATACGCGAGGCTGATGGCTACCAGCACCATGAGCACGTGCTGGCACACCTTGTACATGGCGCTGTGCTGGTCGATCGCCTCGTTGGCGATGAAACACAAGAGCACGACCGCCGCCAGGAACAGGAAGCTGAAGTCGGCATAATAGCGCTGCAGGATGCCTGCCATCTGCGCATCCATGAGCGCGACCACGAATCCCGCCACGATCATGAGCAGGATGACGCCAGCCACCGTGCGCGTTGAGCGCTGCTGCACACGGAAGCTCAGGAGGCGCTTCGCGAAGAAGAGCACCCACAAGATCGGCAGGCACAGGAAGATGCCACCGAACGTGACCTCTTTGACGGTCTGACCGACGTAGGTGGTGGCGAAGGGCGCGGGCAAGAGCCACGGGAAGACGCCATCGGTGGAGGGCGTCTGCAGGAAGTAGGCGAACAGCGCCGGGAAGAAACGACCGAACACCGTGCCGCGCTGCGTCATGTCGTTCAGCGTGAGGTTGTAGTTCGCGCCGAAGTTCGTAGGCGATCCGAAACGCGCGTAGTTGTAGCCCATGATGCCGATCGCGACGATAGCGTACGGCGCGACAAGACACGCGAATTCGCGAATGCCCTTTCGCGTGGTGATGTAGCGCGTCGTGATGAACTTGCGCCAGAACAGCGGGAACGCCAGCAGCGAGAAGACGAGGAACTGCGGGCGGCACGCCACCACGAGCGCCATGCACAGCGATCCAGCCAGGTACCACTTCCCTGCTCGTTCGCTCGTACGGCCGCGCATCCAGAAGTAGAGCCCCCACACCACCAGTGCGAGCGCCATGATGATGGGCAGCGAATAGAACGTCGGGAACTTCGCGAGGTAGAGCATGCCCGAACAGAACACGAGCGGGATCTGCAGCAACAGGAAGAGACCGAGGCTGACGCGCTTGAAATGGAAGCGCGCGAAGCGATGCAGCAGCGCCGTGCAGCCTGCGATGAAGAGGATGCAACAGATGAGCACGCCGATAGCTGTGGGGAAATTCGCCCCTGTTATGAGGTAGAACGGCAAGTAGAAGACGAGCACGGGCAGCACGCCGAAGTAGACATAGTAGTGCCCGTCGTAGTAAGCGACGTCGAAGAGCACCTCTTCGCCGGTGGCCTTCTGGAATTCGTCGCGCGCGCTCTTGTCGTAGGGGTTGTCCATCTCGACCAACCACTCAGGCGGTTCCTCTTCAAGATAGAGCTCGCCGCGCGTCATCGCTTTCGCAAGCTCGGCATACTGCTGAGCGTTGTCGCCACCAGCCTCGAAGAACGTGACCGGCGACTTGCCATCCCACGAACCCGCATTGTAGTTCGCGGTAGCGACACCAACGAGATTCGACCCCATCAGCAGGAAGCTCGAGACCAGCATGATCTCGACCACCATCGTCGCGATGATGCCGGCTTTCGCCTTTCGTTGATGCTTGACGATGAAGATGCGATAGATGGCGGATTTCGGACGGAAGCAATAGATGAGCAGCAAGATGCCCAGCACGACCAAGAATCGCAGATTGTTGAAGAAGAATGGCTCAGGCGCGTTGATGGTGAGCGACTTCAGCACCAACGGATAGAGCGTCTCGTCATCGCCGAAATCGATGCGCAGATCGTCCACGTACCCGGTCGTCTCGAGATAGACGTACTGGCTCTGCCAATTATTGGTAGCCACATCCACCAGCGGAATGCCCGCCGTGAAATCCGTGTCGTAGAAATAGGACTGGTGCGCTGAATCCGTGAAATTGATCTGGATCGGAACGACCTGCGCGGGTTGCGCCTGGTCGAACTCGATGTGGATGTTCTTCACTTCCTTGTTCAGGTCGTGAATCTCGAAGACGTGATTGCCTGCCGTGATGCGATACGACTCGCCCTTGGTCTCGGTGAACGAGAGCTCATCGTCGAGCGAAAAGGTCTCGTAGCCTGCCGAGCGCCAATGGTTCGCGTTGAACAACGAGATCTCGAGGAAGAACGCGACCACCAGGATGATGAGCAGATTGCGCACGAGCTTGGCAGCTTTGCCGAGCGTCTCCTGGTGCTTGTTCATGTGATATTTCACGTCCATGAGAACTAATTGTAAAAGAAGCGCCTGCGAAACAGAAGCGAAAAGAAGAACACCGCCCCACTGGATGAGACGGTGTTTCATTGAGTCGTACATGAGGGCCCTGCACACGAACGAAGGTCAGGTGTGCGTGAGCGGAACTCAGGTGACTTGGCCAAAGCGAGGGAGAGATCCACTTCGCTTTAGCGAAGTTAGCTCGACCGAAGCGACACCGGAACCTGAGTCCGTTCGCGCGCGTCTGGCCTTCGTTCGTTGCTAACCGATCTTAGAGATTCAAAGCCTTCTGGACCTCGGTGAAGACGACGTCGGGATCCTGGTCGCCGTCGATCTCGACGAGCAGGCCGCTTCCGCGATAGTAGTCGATGAGCGGAGCCGTGGAGTTCTCGTACACGTCGAGACGATTGCGCACCGTAGCCTCGTTATCGTCGTCGCGCTGATACATCTCGCCACCGCACTTCGGGCACGTTGCGTCCGCATCGGTGCCGATGAAACCGCAATCGCGGCAGGTACGACGAGAGGTAAGACGGCCGATGATGACCTCCTTGTCCACGTCAACGAGCAGCGCTGCATCGAGCGGGCGGTTGAGTTCGGTGAGCTCGGAAGAGAGCGCGACCGCCTGGGCGGACGTGCGCGGGAAGCCGTCGAGGATGAAGCCCGCATTGGTGTCGTCGTCCTTGAGGCGTTCCTTCACGAGGCCGATGACCAGTTCGTCGGGAACGAGATCGCCCGCGTCCATGTACTTCTTCGCTTCGATGCCCAGCGGAGTCTGATTCTTCACTGCAGCACGAAGGATGTCGCCCGTGGAGATGTGAGCGAAGCCGAACTTGTCGACCAGCTTGGCGGCCTGAGTACCTTTACCTGCACCAGGAGCACCCAACAAAACGATATTCATTACGTAGTCCTTTCAATCGTTGGTCATATTCTAGCGAAAGCACTTCATGAAATGACCCTTCTCCACACATTCGTAAGAACAGATGAAGAAGGGTCGAGATTCTAAAGCTTCCTTTTCAGCCCTACGACGTGCGGTTACTTGAAGAAGCCGTCGTAGTTGTACATCTTGAGCTGCGATTCGATCTTGCTCATGGTATCGAGCGCAACACCGATCATGATGAGGATCGACGTGCCACCGAACGCCTGGATGAGCGTGTTGTTGGTGAAGAAGAAGAAGATCGAAGGCACGACCGCGATGATGGCGATGAAGATCGCACCAGGCAGCGTGACGCGACGAAGCACGTTCTTGATGTACTGCACGGTGTTCGCGCCCGGGCGGATGCCCGGGATGAAGCCACCCTGCTTCTGCAGGTTCTCTGCCGTGTCTTGCGGATTGAACACGATCGACGTGTAGAAGTACGCGAAGAACACGATGAGCAACGCGGTCATGATCCAGTTGACCGGACCAGCAGAGATGGCGTTCGACACCGCATTGAGCCAGTCGATGTTGAACAGCGCTGCGAGCTGTGCCGGGAAGTAGATCAAACAACTTGCGAAGATGATCGGGATAACACCCGCCGCGTTGATCTTCAGCGGCAGATACGAGCTCTGACCACCCATCATCTTACGACCCTGCACGCGCTTAGCGTAGCTGACCGGGATACGGCGCTGCGCGCGCTCGACGAAGATGATCGCCGGGATGCTGAGCAGCACGATGATGAGGATGAACGCCGTGATGGCGATGCCCATGCCCAGATCGGACTGAAGATTGATCGAGGAGAAGATAGCCGAAGGAACGGAAACCACGATCGAGGTGAAGATGATGAGCGACATGCCGTTACCCACACCACGCTGCGTGATGAGCTCGCCCATCCACATGATGATGGTCGTACCGACCACCAACGTGAAGACGACCAAGAAGTCGCTCAAGAACGCAGGCACTTCAGGGCTGAACACGATGCCATAGGATGCCGACTTGAACAGCAGCAGATAGCCGATGGCGTTGATGAGACCCAGACCGAGCGTGAGATAACGCGTGACCTGAGTGATGCGCCTCTTGCCCGTTTCGCCCTCGCGCGCCCAGCGGCCGACCGCCGGGATGACGCCCTGCATCAGCTGCATGATGATGGATGCGGTGATATAGGGCATGATGCCGAGTGCGAACACCGAGAAGTTCGACAGAGCGCCGCCGGTGAAGAGGTCCAGCATCGCCATGCCGACACCCTGTTCAGAGAACGCGTCCGCGAACGCGTGGAACGGGATGCCCGGGACAGGAATATAGGCGCCTAAACGATAGAGCGCCAAGATGCCGAGCGTGAACAGGATCTTATTCCTGAGCTCGGGAACCTTGAACGCTTGGATCAGCGAATTTAGCAAAACGCCTCTACCTTTCCTCCAACTGCTTCGATCTTAGTACGTGCAGAAGCAGAGACCTTATCGACACGGACGGTGAGAGCCTTGGTGATCTCGCCGTCGCCGAGCACCTTGATAGGAGCGTCGGGATCCTTCACGATACCTGCTGCATAGAGCGTATCGCCATCGACCAGATCGCCAGCCTTGAACTTCTCTTCAAGGCGAGAGACGTTCACCGGAACGTACTCGACGCGATTGAAGTTGCGGAAACCGGGCAGCTTCGGCAAACGACGTGCGAGCGGGGTCTGACCGCCCTCGAAGCCTGCACCCTTGCCGCCACCAGCACGGGATTTCTGACCATTCATACCACGACCAGCGGTCTTGCCGTTACCGGACGCAGGACCACGACCGACGCGCTTACGGTTGCGCTTAGAGCCTTCTGCTGGTTTCAGATCTTTGAGTTCCATTGATTTCGTTCTCCTTTTTTTTCGCTATCTCCGCGATTTCGCGGAGGCCGACAGCTCGCAGTCGGCGGACTTGAAAGAATGCAGAAGGTCGGCACGCATGAAACGAGCCGACCTCAACACGTTATTTAGCCTTGATCTCTTCGACTTCGACGAGATGCTTGACCTTGAAGATCATGCCTCGCACGCAGGGATTGTCGACCTGCTCTACCGTGCGACCGATCTTGCCAAGACCAAGAGCTTTGAGAGTGCGACCCTGATCGTACTTCTTGCCGATCGCGCTCTTGACCTGAGTGACGCGGAGAGTCTTCTTAGCGTTCGCCATTAGTTCTTCTCCTTCCGACCATAGATTTCTGCAACGGACATGCCACGACGCTTGGCGACTTCTTCAGGATCCTGCATCTCCTGCAGGCCTGCAGCGACCGCCTTGACGATGTTCATAGCATTGTCGGTACCAAGGGACTTGGTGAGAACGTCGGTGACGCCTGCGAGTTCAAGGACTGCACGAACCGGGCCACCAGCGATAACACCAGTACCAGGAGCAGCCGGCTTCAGGAGGACCTTGCCTGCGCCATAGATACCGAGGATCTCGTGAGGAAGGGTCTTCTCGGGCGTCAGAGGAACGGTAAACATGTTCTTCTTTGCGTCTTCGATGCCCTTGCGGATCGCGATGGGCACTTCCTGGGACTTGCCCATGCCAACGCCGACGCGACCATTGCCGTCGCCCACGACGACCAATGCGGTGAGGGCGAAACGACGACCGCCCTTCACGACCTTGGATACACGATTGATATAGACAACACGTTCTTCAAGCTCAGGAACGTCTGTCTTGTTTTCTTGTTTACGAGCCATTTACGTTTCCCTCTCTTAGAACTTCAGGCCTGCTTCGCGAGCGCCATCGGCGACCGCCTGAATGCGACCATGATAGAGGTTGCCACCGCGGTCGAACACGACCTCCGTGACGCCCTTCTTCTGTGCCTTCTTGCCGATCAACTTACCGAGCTCGGATGCGCCTTCGACGGTCGCACCGGTCTTGCCGGTCTTCTTGAAATCGGGACCCAGGGTCGAAAGAGCACAGATGGTCTTACCTGTAACGTCGTCGATGACCTGAGCGTACATGTTCGAGTTAGAACGGGTGATGCAAAGACGAGGGCGCTCTGCCGTGCCGGAGATCTTGCCGCGAACACGGGTGTGGCGGCGACGCAAGCCGGCTTGTTTCTTTTGAAGCTTCTTCATAGTAATTCTCCTAGCTTATGCGTCTATTACTCGGACTTAGCAGCTTTACCAAGCTTGCGACGTACGTACTCGCCTTCGTAGCGGATACCCTTGCCCTTGTAGGGTTCAGGCTTGCGCCACTTGCGGATGTCTGCCGCGACCTGGCCGACCTGCTCTTTGCTGATGCCGTTGACGACGATCTCGGTCTGGCTGGGAACCTCGAAGCTGATGTTCTCGGGAGCCTCGACGATGACCGGGTGAGAGAAGCCGAGCTGGATCTCGAGATCCTTGCCCTTGAGCGCGGCACGATAACCGACGCCGACGAGGACGAGCTTCTTCGAGTAACCCTCGGAAACACCGTGGACCATGTTCGCGATGAGCGTACGGGTGAGACCATGGAAGCTCTTGGCTTCGCGAGAATCGTCAGGACGCTCGACGATGACCTGGTCGCCATCGACCGTGATCTTCATCATATCGTTGAAGGTGCGGGTAAGTTCACCCTTAGGACCCTTCACGGTGACGGTCTGACCGTCGACCTTCACTTCTACGCCGGAAGGAATAGCGATGGGCATTTTACCAATACGTGACACTGTATTCCTCCCCTCTTACCAGATGTACGCAATGACTTCGCCGCCGACGCCGTTCTTGCGTGCGTCGCGGTCAGCCATAACGCCTTTGCTCGTTGAAATGATCGCAGTGCCCAAGCCACCGAGAACGCGAGGCAGTTCATCCTTGCCTGCATAGATGCGCAGACCTGGCTTGGAGATGCGCTTGATGCCACGGATGGTGCGTGCCTTCTTCTCGCCGTACTTGAGCTCGATGGTCAAGATGTCGCGCGGGGAAGCACTTTCCACTTCGTAGCCGATGATGTAGCCCTCTTCTTGCATGATGCGGGCGATTTCGACAAGCTTCTTGGAAGACGGCATGGATACCGTGAGCTTGCCTGCAGAATTGGCGTTACGCACACGCGTAAGCATATCTGCAATGGGATCGTTCATGCTCATTGTTTGTTTTCTCCTTTGTTCGTGATGAGACGAAAAGCCGGTTCGCAGACACCCTTAGTGGCTACGCCTTGACTCTCGACACTCATAACGTGACGTAGTTTCCTCTTCGACTCTTACCAGGAAGCTTTGGTCACGCCGGGAAGTTCGCCCCTGTTGGCGAGCTGACGAAGACAGATACGGCACAAACCGAACTTGCGATAGTAGCCATGAGGACGGCCACAACGGCTGCAACGGTTGTGATGCCTTGTCGAATACTTCGGTACTCGCTTTGACTTGGCGATCATCGATTTCTTAGCCATTCAAACCCTTCTTTCTTATTACCAACTCTTGATGAGTTTAGGCGTTCTTCTTAAAAGGAAAGCCCAAAGCATCCAGAAGTGCCTTGGCGCCCTCGTTGTTGTCGGACGTAGTGACGAACGTGATGTCCATACCACGCGTATGGTCCACCTTATCGTACTCGATTTCAGGGAAGATGAGCTGCTCGTTCAGACCCATGGTGTAATTTCCACGGCCATCGAAGCTGTTCGGATTCAGACCACGGAAGTCGCGCACGCGCGGAAGCGCGGTGGACATGAGGCGGTCGAAGAACTCCCACATACGATCGCCACGGAGAGTAACCTTAGCGCCGATCGCCTGACCTTCACGCAGATGGAAGCCTGCGATGGACTTCTTAGCGCGCGTGATCATGGGCTGCTGACCAGTGATGACACGAAGGTCCGCCAGTGCGCCGTCGAGCAGCTTGGAATCGCCCGCTGCGCGGCCCACGCCCATGTTCACCACGATCTTCTCGAGACGGGGAACCTGATTGACGTTGGTCAAGCCGAGTTCTTTGAAGAGCTGGTCCTTGACCTCTTTGTTGTACTTTTCCTTCAAACGAGGAGTAGCCATAGTGTGCTTACCTTTCTTCGATGAATTAAACGCAGGATTTCCGACCCTGCGTCCCTCAAGATCTCCTTGAGGGCCATGATCCGCTCTCCTATCGGAGGGCGACTGTTCGTGAATTCTGATCAAAAGAATTCACCATAGTAAGAAGTTTCGCGGTGCTTCTTATTGCCGGGTCTTCAGGCCGAGTTGGCTTCGTCCAACGAAGAGCCTGAAGTTAGCAGCAAGAAGAAGTGCATTCGGAACTTCTAGTCGATGTCTGCGCCACACTTGTTGCAGACTCGAACCTTCTTACCATCTTCACGACGCGTATTGATGCGCGTGGGCTTCTTGCAAGAGGGGCAGACGATCTGCACGTTGGAGACGTGGATCGGAGCCTCCATCTCGGAGATGCCGCCGGAAGGATTCGCCTGAGTCGGGCGAAGGTGCTTCTTGACCACGTTCACCTTCTCGACGGAAACGCGCTGCTTCTGCGGGAAGGCTTCCAGAACGACGCCTTCTGCGCCAGCATCCTTACCAGTGAGAACCTTGACGCGGTCGCCCTTCTTGATGTTCATCTTAGTCATGTCCTTAACCCCCTTACAGCGTTTCCGGTGCCAAAGACACGATCTTCATGTACTTCTTATCGCGGAGCTCGCGTGCGACCGGACCGAAGATACGGGTGCCACGAGGAGCACCGTTCGCGTCGATGACCACAGCTGCGTTCTGGTCGAACTTGATGTAGCTGCCATCGTTGCGGCGAACTTCCTTCTTTACGCGAACGACGACGCAACGTACGACTTCGCCTTTTTTGATATTGCCATTCGGCATCGCTTCCTTGACGCTGCAAACGATAACGTCACCGAGGCCAGCATAGCGGCGCTTCGAGCCACCGAGGACCTTGATGCACTGCACCTTACGGGCGCCGGAGTTATCGGCAACGGAAAGCATGCTCTGCATTTGAATCATGTGCTTACCCTTTCGATATAGCCAAGTAGTAACGCGGGGTTACTACTTAGCCTTCTCTACGATCTCAAGGAGACGCCAGCGCTTCATCTTGGACAGAGGACGGGTCTCCATAACGGTTACAACGTCTCCTACGCCTGCGTCGTTGTTCTCGTCATGAGCGTGGAGCTTCTTGGTGCTGTTCACCATCTTGCCGTAGACCGGATGGGGCTTACGTTCGGTGATCTCTACAACACACGTTTTGTCACCAGATGCGCTTACAACTACGCCCTGGCGAACTTTACGAGAATTGCGTTCTTCAGCCATTATTCTCTACCTTTCTTACAGTTCGCGTGAGCTATGCGCTCATCTCACGGGCGCGCATCTCGGTTTGGATGCGAGCGATGTCCTTCTTGACTTCCTTGACACGGGCAGTGTTGTCGAGCTGGCCCGTTGCCATCTGGAAACGCAGATTGAAAAGCTCTGCGCGCGCTTCTTTGAGCTTCGACTGCAGATCGTCAGCCGAAAGTGCGCGGATCTCTACTGCTTTCATTTATTCCTGCCCTTCTTCACGCTGAACGATCTTGCACTTGATGGGCAACTTGTTGATCGCGAGGCGGAGTGCATCACGTGCGGTCTCTTCATCGACACCGTCGATCTCGAACATGATACGACCAGGCTTCACGACCGCTACCCAACCTTCAGGGTTACCTTTACCCTTACCCATGCGGGTCTCAGCGGGCTTCTTGGTGATGGGCTTGTCCGGGAAGATGGTGATCCATACGTTACCGGTACGGTTCATACGACGGGTCATCGCGATACGAGCAGCCTCGATCTGGCGGTTGGTGATCCAGTGGCGATCGAGCGCCTGGATGCCCCACTTGCCGAAGTTGAGCTGGGTGCCGCCCTTGGCGTTACCCTTCATCGAACCACGCTGTACCTTACGATGCTTGACGCGCTTTGGTACTAACATTATTTATCACCCCTGTCGTTGTTGCGACGACGGCCGCGATTTGGACGAGATGAACCTTCCAGAGCAGGCTGAGGAGCCTTCTGACCAGGAAGAACTTCACCGTGATAGACCCATACCTGAACGCCGATCGAACCCATGGTGGTAGCTGCGGTAGCGAAACCGTAGTCGATCTTGGCGCGGAGGGTGTGCAGCGGCACGCGGCCTTCGCGATACCACTCGCGGCGGCTCATCTCAGCGCCACCGAGACGACCGGAGCACTGGATACGGATGCCTTTAGCGCCGCTCTTCATTGCGGACTGGACCGCCTTGCGCATAGCGCGACGGAATGCGACACGATTCTCGAGCTGCTCTGCGACGGACTGAGCGATGAGCACAGCGTCGAGTTCCGGACGCTTGACTTCGATGACCTCGACCGAAACGGTGCCGTTAGCGATCTGGTTGAGCTTCTTGCGAAGCGCGTCGACCTCTGCACCCTTCTTGCCGATGACCACGCCAGGACGAGACGTGGTGATGATGACCTTGATCTTGTCGCCAGCGCGCTCGATCTCTACGCGAGATACGGCAGCGTGTGCCAGCTGCTTGTCCAAGAACTTGCGGATGGCCAGGTCATTCTCAAGGTTTTTCGCATAGTCTTTATCTGAATACCAGCGGCTGCGCCAGTCTTCCGTGATACCGAGGCGGAAGCCGGTAGGGCTAACTTTCTGACCCATACTATGCCTCCTCTCCGTTAGATACGATGATGGTGATGTGGCTGGTGCGCTTACGGATGCGAGATGCGGAACCCTTCGCGCGCGGACGAATGCGCTTCATGGTGGGGCCTTCATCTGCATAGCATGCAGCGACGACGAGCCTATCGGGATTGGTGAGACCCTTCTGAGCTGCGTTTGCGACAGCGGAGTTCAGGGTCTTTTCGATGATCTCTGCTACGGCGCGGTTGGTGAAGCGCAGGATCTCCTGTGCCTTGACAACGTTCTTGCCGCGAATCTGGTCGAGCACGATGCGTGCTTTACGAGGTGAAACGCGTACGTAGCGAGTTACTGCTCTAGCTTCCATGTTTCACCCTTTCTTATTTGTCGTGACCGCGGAAGGTACGAGTCGGAGCGAATTCTCCGAGCTTGTGACCGACCATGGATTCGGTTACATAAACAGGTACGTGCTTGCGACCATCGTGCACTGCAATGGTGTGACCAACCATTTCAGGGAAGATGGTGGAAGAACGGGACCAGGTCTTGATGACGTGCTTTTCGCCTGCTTCGTTCATCGCAACGATGCGATCAAGCAGACGCGGCTCAACGTAGGGGCCCTTTTTCAAACTTCTACTCAATGTTTCTCCTAAAACCTAAGCGCTACTTCTTGCGACGACGGATGATCAGGCGGCTCGAAGCCTTCTTGGGGTTGCGCGTGCGATGACCCTTGGTAGGAACGCCCCAAGGAGTGACCGGGTGACGACCAGAGGACTTGTTCTTACCTTCACCACCACCGTGGGGATGGTCGACCGGGTTCATGACCGTACCACGAACGCTGGGGCGGATGCCCTTCCAGCGGTTACGGCCCGCTTTACCGATCTTGATGTTGCCATGCTCTGCGTTGCCGACTTCGCCGACGGTTGCGCGGCAGGTGACGAGAACGCGACGCATTTCAGAGGAAGGCATGCGCAGGATAGCGTAGTCGCCTTCCTTACCCATGAGCTGGATGCTGGTGCCAGCGCTGCGAGCGAGCGCGGCGCCACGGCCTGGCTGAAGCTCGACCGCATGGACGAGCGTACCTACCGGGATAGCAGAGAGCGGCAGTGCATTGCCGGGCTTGATGTCTGCTTCGGTGCCGGAGATGATGGTGTCTCCAACGTTCAAACCACGAGGATGAAGGATGTAGCGCTTCTCGCCGTCTGCATAGTGGAGCAGCGCGATGCGAGCGGAGCGGTTCGGATCGTATTCGATGGTCGCGACCTTGGCGGGGATACCGTCCTTGTTGCGCTTGAAATCGATCACGCGATAACGGCGCTTGACGCCGCCACCCTGATGGCGGGTGGTGATTCGACCGTTGTTGTTACGGCCAGCCTTCTTAGGCAGAGGACGCAGCAGAGACTTTTCCGGAGTAGTGCTGGTGATGTCAGCAAAATCGGAAACAGTCTGGAAGCGCCTGCCGGGGCTCGTGGGCTTGTACTGTTTTACTCCCATTTTTTTCCTTTCTACGGGATGAGCCGAATTGCTCAACCCTCTTTTCCTGTGTGGACTCCATCACCGCCAAGGTTCCTTTTGGGAGAAAGAAACCGACGATTCCGAGTTTCCACGCGTCCGGGTGTATCCATACAGAGTCAGACGCAAATGAAAAGTATACGAGTGTTGAGTGGGAGTTTCAAGGAAATCTTTTTTACGAACGAACGCCACGGTGAATGGTCTTGAACGAACGTGGGGAGGGGCATGCTCCTACAGCTGCTCGCCTACTGTAGGATCTAGGAGCATCTTGCTTGGTCTTCTTCTTCAAAACGGCTCGATCGCGTTATTTGGCATTAATTTTCGTTCTTAACTTTTCTTGGCACAAGTGATAGATTGCTGAACTGGTGTTTTGCAATATCTCGCTTGATATCTGGCTGACCGACCAACTTTTCGGCTACCAATATATCGAAATACCGCATAAGAACGTGATTTTTTGCCCGAAATCCGCTTTTAGCCGATCAGCCTATGCCTTTCGGTATCGCGCACGATAGCGTCATGATCATCAGGTGTTACATGCGAGATGAATCGTTCATTCGGCATCATGCCTGGTCATTACCTCGCTTGCCACACCGCATCAAATCAATATCCGCTCGCCCAACGCCATCAATCCCAGGGGTTCTCTTCGAAGAGCGGGCGAGTGTCGGGGGCATCCGCGTAGGGATGATAGCCGTCGTCGTCTTCGGTGATGTCGCGAAACTGCGGTTCCCTCACGGAACGAGTGGTCGTATTCCCCGCAAACCCCTTCTTCGGCGGCGTCTCTTCTGCGGGCCTCTTTTCCGTGAATTCTCCTTCGTTCGTTGCAACAGTTCGTTGCTCCGCATCCGATCGCACTTGCTGCGACGGCAGTGGCGTGATGACCGGCTTGAGCGTGTAAGGCTTCGCATCGTGCGACCGTGGACTCGGGTGCGAAACGTCGTGGGGCTGGTTCGATTCGTCAGACATGAGACCCCTACCCTTCAGCCTTGATGGCTTTCATGCGCAAGCGCACGTAGTCGGCGTACCAAACGCCGTCGACGAAGAGCTGCGCGCGCACCGACTCGACCGCTTCGCGGATGATCTCTTCACGGGCTGCATCATCTATGCCAGCGAACGCGCTCTGCTGGAACGTGCGGATCCAATCGGCAAGGCCGTCGTCACCGGAAAGCGGTGTGAAACGGTCGAAGAGCGTCGCGAACGCGACCCTGAAACCCGCAGCTTCCAGCATCGTGGCGTATTCGCCGATGGTCGGGAAATACTGCGGAACGCGATAGGAAAGACCGCGCTTGGCGAACGCTTCTGCGAGCGCGCTATGAATAAGATGCGCGTTGCCGAAACCGCCGCATTCGAAGACGAACTGACCGCCCGACACGAGCGCGCGGGCGACCGATGCGAGCACCGCAGGCTGATCCTCCTTGCCGATCCAGTGGAGCACGGCGTTCGAGAAGATCGCGTCGACCGGCTCGTCCAGCGTGAAATCGATGGCGTTCGCCTGCGTGAAGGGCAGATCGGGATAGGCGGCCTTAGCACCCGCGATCATCTCCGCGGAATCGTCGAGGCCCTGCGCGCGATACCCGCGCGCCTCGAGCGCCTTGGTGAGCACACCGTTACCGCAGCCCAGGTCGAGCACGCGCGCACCCGGTTCAGCATCGAGCAGATCGAGGACCTCTTCACCGTATTCGTGAACGAACGAGAAGTTGTTCTCGTAATGCTCTTCATCCCAGGTGATGTTCATACTGATCCCCTTTCATGCTCGTGTTCGATCCGTCGTTCGCGTGGCACCATTCGCGATGCGAAGCTTCATCGTATCGAACGAGTCGCGGCCACGCTTTGAACGATAGCAGAATATTGATGACAAGTAGGCCACCTTCCGTACGCGGGCGCGGATTTTTGCTACTCTAAGTCATGCAGGGGTACAGCTTGAGGGGGATATGGCGACACTGCATGACATATCTCGGCGAATCGCTTCGGTCGACTCGACGCGCAAGATCACGTCGACCATGGAGATGGTCGCGCGCACGAAGATCTTTCGTGCTCAGCGGCGCGTGCATCGCGCCGAACCCTACGCGCGCTTCATGCGCGAGATGCTCACGAACATGGCTGATGAATACGCCGAACCGGTGCCGCTCGCCACGCCGCATGACGAGGTGAAGAACACGCTCATCATCGTGATCGCGTCCGACCGCGGGCTTTGCGGGCACTTCAACAACGATGTGCTGCGCCTCGCTGAGCAGCGCATTCGCACCTGCCAGAAGGAAGGCAAGCATTTCGAGTTGATCCTGTGCGGCAAGGTCGCCGTGAACTTCTTCAAATACAAAGGCTACACGCCCGTGCAGGCGTTCATCGATCAATCGGCATCGCCCACGGTCGAGCAGGCTGACGGCATCGCCGACTATCTGGTCGAATCCTATCTCGGAAACACGATCGACGAGGTGTTCGCGATCTACAACCACCACCGCGGTGCGCTCACGCAGATACCGGTCGAGTGGCGCTTGATGCCCATCGACATGGCCGCCTTCGATCCGCACCACGTGCATTTCGGACGGGGTGGCATCAGCGACAGAGACCCGCGCTTGAAACACCTGATGGGCCGAATCGAATACGAACCGAATCGCGAATACGTGCTCGAGCGCATGCTGCCTGAATATCTGTCGGGATACGTGTACTACATGCTCATCAATTCTGCGGCGGGCGAACAGGTGGCGCGGCAGGTGGCCATGCGCAGCGCGACCGACAATGCCGACGAGATCCTGGGTGAGCTGAGGCTGCTCTACAACCACATGCGCCAAGATGCGATCACGACCGAGTTGAACGAGATCGTTGGCGGCGAAGAAGCGCTGGAAGACGAGCTGAGACCAAAGGCGCGCAAAACGTTCTAGACGCAGCGGCTCGATCGGCTTTCCGTGTTCGCAGCCGATCGCGAGCGGGGCGCTCGAAGTGGTGCGCTCGAAGTAGTTCGCTCAAGCTTGTGTGATGCAGTAATCCGTTTCGCGATGCTCGCGCAGAACGCCCATCATCTCGCGTGTGAGAGAGTGGTCGTTGTCAGTGAGCAACTGGTCGCGATCGACCCACTCCGCCACTGAAAGCTCGTGTTCGTCGAGCACGATATCCGGCGATCCATCCAGTTCGCAAAAGAACCCGAACAGCAGCGAGCTCGAATCCGGCCAAGGCTGGCTCTTATAGTAGCGCAGGTTCTTCACGCGCAGACCGACCTCTTCCATCACCTCGCGATGCACGGTCTGCTCGACCGTCTCCCCTATCTCACAATAGCCCGCTACCAGGGCGTAGTTCGCGTAAGGACGACCCGCGTATCGGGTCGCGAGCACCTTGCCATCGGGTCGCGTGATGGCAACGATGACAGCTGGGAACACCTTCGGGAAGATCATGAGGCCGCATTCAGGGCAGCGCATCATGCGTTCAACAGTGTCGTGCTCGGTCTTCGCGCCACAACGGCCGCAGTACTGAGACGACTCGTACCAATTCCAGTATTCATGGCCGACCATGAGCGCGAAACGCACTTGCTTAGGCTGGTGATCGACCATCTTCTGCAGCGGAATGAACTCCCAGCCTGGTTCGCTCACCACGCGATCGACCAGCGCCGCAGGGAGATCGACCATGAAGTAACGGTCCTCTCCGACCGTGAATAGATAGACGTAAGGTTTGAGACGTTCAGCTTTTGGTGCGGCATCGTTTTCGTGCGCGACCGGATCCTCGTGCGCGAGCAAAACGCGCGGGCCATCCCCCGCCTCTTGCGCTCGAGGGTCTTCATGAGCGAGCAGAACGCGCTGATCGTCCGCCGTATCACGCGCGATAGGATCTTCATGCGCAAGAAGAACTTCGGGATCTTCATGATCTTGGAGAGGATCGTGTTGCAATCCGGTTCGACAATCCACACGAGGGTCGAGGCCGAAATCCGCGAACGTAGGTGCGCGCATGACATCATCTTCCACGAACGCAAGCACGGTCTTGCCGCGATAGATGATGAGCTTATCTTCAGGTCTCGCCTCGGGAAATGAGAACTCGTTGTCGTATGCAGCGGGCGCGATATCGTGCAGCATGATGGTCTTCCTTGATCGAAGCGTTATCTGACCACATTATAGGATGCTGTAGTACGATTCGCGCAAGAGCATCATGCGAGCACATACGATCCGCACTCACGCTATCCGATGAAAATGCGAGCCAGGATGCGAAAGATGATGTACGAGCTGGCGTTTTGCACTGAATTCGCCAAAAAATGCAAGAGATTTGCGATAGTATGCACGCTTTGAGGCCAAATAGGGCTGACTTTGCGCATTTTCACTCATTCTTTGCTTCAAATTTTCGTTCGTATGCACAACTTTTGATGTTCTAGGGCTTTGATGTGCGTACAAACGAAGATCTCTTGCAATTTTCATTCGATCTCGTGCAAGAACCTGCTGGACCGAGCACACGGGATCAAGTTGAAGCCGGACAAAAGAAAACCGCCGATGATGGTCGGCTGCTCTATGTCCCATATAAAACACGGTGAAACTGAACAAAGGAAAAAAGAAACCCCTTGTCGGATGCGACCGACAAGGGGTTCGATTCTCGTACCTGGTATCTGCGTATGAGGTACGTACAAGGTGTCTGCATCTGAGATACATACTAGTGCCTGTATCTAAGGCGCATCCCTAGTGCCTACGTTCGAGACACATATTCGGTGCCCGTATATGAGACACGTACCAGGTGCGTTATGTATCGAGGGCTCGATTACTGAGCGAAGATCTCGATGGAGTCGCCTTCTGCCAGCGTGACCATGGCCTTCTTCCAGGTACGGGTAGGGCCAACATGATAGCGAACGCGCTTGGGCTTCGGCTTGACGTTCAAGGTGTTCACTTTGATCACCTTCACGTCGAAGATCTCTTCGATAGCCTGGCCGATCTCGACCTTGTTAGCGTCCTTAGCGACTTCGAACGTATAGACATTCTCGTCCATCATGTCGTAGGAGTGTTCCGTAATGATAGGACGGATGATTACCTCGCGTGGATCCTTCATTATGCAAGCACCTCCTCGATGTGCTGGAGCGTTGCGCTGGTGAGAACGAGCGCCTTGTTGTCGATGAAGTCGTAGGTGTTGACTTCGGTTGCTGCGATGACGCGAACCTGAGGAAGGTTGCGGAACGACAGGTATGCGTTCACGTTGTCGTCCTCGAGCACGAGCGTGATGCGCTTGCCGTCGAGACCGAGCTTCGCGAGCATGGCAGCTGCTTCCTTGGTGGACGGCTTGTCGAACTTGAAGGAATCGACGACGACCAGTTCACCATCGGCCAGCTTCGCGGAGAGCGCAGAGCGCATCGCGAGCTTGATGACCTTGGAAGGCACCTTGAACGCATAGGAGCGCGGGTGCGGGCCGAAGACGGTACCGCCGCCTGCCCATTGAGGAGCACGGATGGTACCCTGACGAGCACGACCGGTGCCCTTCTGGCGCCAAGGCTTCTTGCCGCCACCACGAACCTGACCACGGGTCAAGGTGTTGTGGGTGCCTGCACGACGTGCAGCGCGCTGAGAACGAACGACCTCATGCATGGCGTGCATGTTCGGCTCGATCTCAAAAACCGTAGCAGCAAGTTCAGCACTACCAGCCTTCTTGCCGCTCGTGTTCTTAACATCAATAGTAGTCATAATGTACAAACTCCTTCGTAGACTAAGCCATACGAATGCGAACGACGCCATTCTTGCCACCAGGCACTGCGCCCTTCAGCAAGATGAGGTTCATATCTTCGTCAACACGAACAACTTCAAGATTCTTAGTGGTGATGGTGTCGCAACCCATGTGGCCCGGAAGGCGAACGCCTTTGAAGACGCGAGAGGGACTTGCGCACTGACCGATCGAACCGGGAGCACGATGGAAATGAGCACCGTGTCCGCCAGGGCCGCCACCGAAGTTGTAACGACGCATGACGCCCGCGAAGCCTTTACCCTTCGAGGTGCCGGTGACGTCGACCTTCTTCACTTCTGCGAAGTTCGCGACGGTGACCTTCTCGCCCAGTTCATGCTCTGCAGCGGAGTCCACGCGGACCTCGCGCAGGTGACGGGTCGGCTCGACGCCATGCTTGGCGAAGTGACCGGTCATGGGCTTGTTCAGGTGCTTTTCCTTGATGGTGCCGAAACCGAGCTGAACAGCCTCGTAGCCGTCGGTGTCGGTGGTCTTGATCTGGCAGACCGTGTTAGGGGCTGCCTCGATGACGGTGACGGGGATGACCTTGCCGTCTTCGTCGAAGAGCTGGGTCATGCCGACCTTGGTTCCGTAGATAGCATTAATCATGAAATATCACTCCCTACAGCTTGATCTCGATGTCGACGCCAGCAGGAAGATCGAGACGCATCAAGGAATCGACCGTGGAAGGGGTCGGATCGAGGATGTCGATGAGGCGCTTGTGCGTGCGCATCTCGAACTGTTCACGAGAGTCCTTATTCACGTGCGGGCCTTTGATGACGCAATAGAGATTGCGCTCGGTCGGCAGTGGAATAGGACCGGAAACCTTGGCACCCGTCTTCTGCGCGGTATCGACGATGAGGCGCGTAGACTGATCTACGATCTCGTGGTCGTAACCCTTCAAGCGGATGCGAATACTTTCTTTAGCCACTTAACTTACCTCCAATATAGGTGGATACGTGTTGCCCGTGCGGGCTTACGCATTGCCACCGGCCTTGCTGATAATCTCGTCTGCGACGTTCTTGGGAACGGGCTCGTACGAGTCGAACTGCATGGTGTACATCGCACGACCCTGGGTGCCAGAGCGTAGGTCGGTCGCATAACCGAACATCTCGCTCAGCGGGACCTTAGCGGTGACGACGAGTGCGTTGCCGCGCTTTTCCTGTCCCTGGATCAGGCCACGACGGGACGGGATATCGCCCATGACGAAACCGGTGTACTCTTCAGGAGTTTCGACCTCGACGCTCATGACCGGCTCGAGAATGACCGGATTGGACTTCTTGAGCGCGTCCTTGATAGCCATGGAACCTGCGACCTTGAAGGCGGCTTCAGAGGAGTCGACTTCGTGGTAGGAACCGTCGATGAGCTCGACGCGAACGTCCTCGACAGGATAGCCAGCCAGAACACCGGAGTTGAGCGCTTCCTGGATGCCCTTGTCGACCGAGGGGATGTATTCCTTGGGAACGACACCGCCGACGATCTTGTTCTCGAATTCGTAGCCCTTGCCCGGCTCCTGCGGATACATGTTGATGACCGCATGACCGTACTGACCACGACCACCGGACTGGCGAACGAACTTGCCTTCAGCGCCCATGACTTCCTTGCCCGGACGTTCACGATAGGCGACCTGGGGCTTACCGACGTTCGCTTCGACCTTGAATTCGCGAAGTAGACGGTCGACGATGATCTCGAGGTGGAGCTCGCCCATGCCTGCGATGATGGTCTGACCGGTTTCATGGTTGGTGGAAACGCGGAACGTCGGATCCTCTTCAGCGAGCTTCTGGAGCGCCATGGACATCTTGTCCTGTTCAGCCTTGGTCTTCGGCTCGACCGCGATGTCGATGACCGGGTCGGCGAATTCCATGGACTCGAGGATGATGGGCGCATCTTCAGCGCAGAGCGTGTCGCCCGTAGAGGTGTCCTTCAGGCCGACCACTGCGACGATGTCGCCTGCGGAGCAGGAATCGACGTCGGTACGCTGGTTGGAGTGCATCTGCAGAAGACGACCGATGCGCTCTTTCTTGTCCTTGACCGCGTTGAGCGCGTAAGAACCAGAATCGAGCGAGCCGGAATAGACGCGCAGATAGGTGAGCTTGCCGACATAGGGGTCGGTCATGATCTTGAACGCCAAAGACGAGAAGGGAGCCTTCGGGTCGGCTGGACGCTCTTCCTCTTCATCGGTTTCAGGGTTGATGCCCTTGATGGGAGGAATGTCGATCGGAGAAGGAAGGTAGTCGACAACGGCGTCGAGCAGTTCCTGAACGCCCTTGTTCTTGTAAGCAGAGCCCACGAAGACAGGGTTGATCTGGCAAGCGATGACACCCTTACGGATGGCAGCCTTTAATTCTTCGACGCTCACTTCTTCTTCCATGAGCACCTTTTCCATGACATCGTCGTCACAGTCGGCTGCAGCCTCGAGCAGGATCTGGTGATATTCCTCTGCCTGAGCAGCGAATTCATCGGGGATGGCATCCATCTTCTCGGGATAGGTCATGCCCTTGTCGTCAGCCTTGAAGTCCCAAGCGGTCATGGTGACGAGGTCGATGACGCCCCAGAAGTTCTCTTCAGCGCCCATGGGCAGCTGAGCAGCGACGGCATTAGCGCCCAGACGATCCTTCATGGTTTCGATAGCATGGAGGAAATCGGCGCCAACGCGGTCGTATTTGTTGATGAACGCGATACGAGGAACGCCATAGCGTTCTGCCTGACGCCAGACCGTCTCGGACTGCGGCTGAACGCCTGCGACCGCGTCGAAGACAGCAACGGTGCCGTCGAGAACGCGCAGGGAGCGTTCGACCTCAGCCGTGAAGTCGACGTGGCCCGGGGTGTCGATGATCTGGAAGCGATAGGCCGTTCCGCCTTCCTTGCCTTCCGGATAGTTCCAGAAGCACGTGGTAGCAGCGGAGGTGATGGTCACGCCACGTTCCTGCTCCTGCTCCATCCAGTCCATGGTGGCAGCGCCGTCGTGAACCTCACCGATCTTGTGGCTCTTGCCCGTGTAGTAGAGGATACGTTCGGTCGTGGTGGTCTTGCCGGCATCGATATGAGCCATGATGCCGAAGTTACGAGTATGTACGAGATCCGTTTTAGCCATGTTCGTATAACCCCCTACCAGCGATAATGTGCGAATGCACGGTTAGCTTCGGCCATCTTGTAGGTGTCTTCGCGCTTCTTCACGGCTGCGCCGGTGTTCTCGGACGCGTCGATGATCTCGTTCGCGAGACGCTGCGCCATGGTGTTCTCCTTGCGCTTGCGTGCGAAATCGACGAGCCAGCGAATGGCGAGCGTGGTCGAGCGACGGGAGTTGACCTCCATCGGCACCTGATAGTTAGCACCACCGACACGCTTGGACTTGGTCTCGAGCGTGGGGCGGATATTGTCCATCGCCTTCTTGAAGACGGTCAGGGGATCCTGGCCGGTCTTTTCAGCGACGATGTCGAAAGCACCGTAGACGATACCTTCTGCGACGGACTTCTTGCCGTCGAGTAGAACCTTATTGATCAGCTGAGTGACCAAACGGTTGTTATATTTTGCATCCGGCTGCACTTCGCGGCGGACTGCTGCTGCACGACGCGGCATATAACTTCCTTTCAGTGAGCAACCTCTGTCGAGGTTTGAATGAACAAATGATTAAGGGCGAGCCTATTTCTTAGGCTTCTTAGCGCCGTAGCGGCTGCGAGCCTGAGCGCGGTTATCGACAGCTGCACAGTCGAGCGCAGCGCGAATGACCTTATAACGAACACCAGGAAGGTCCTTAACACGACCACCACGGATGAGCACCATGGAGTGCTCCTGGAGGTTGTGACCGATACCTGGGATGTAAGCGGTGACTTCCATGCCATTCACCAAGCGAACACGGCAGACCTTACGGAGTGCGGAATTCGGCTTCTTAGGGGTGGTGGTGTAAACACGGGTGCAAACGCCACGCTTTTGCGGGTTACCTTTGAGCGCCGGGGTCTTCTTCTTCTCCACCGACTTCTGGCGGCCCTTGCGGACCAACTGATTGATAGTAGGCAAGACTCAACTCCTTTTCGTTTCTCTTCTTTGCCAACAACTTCGTTTTGTGTGCGTTCTGCAGTTACGCACGCAAAAACAGCACCTCACGAGAGACGCGAAGATGAACTTTATCACCGCGCTACAGAGGTGTCAAACGCCACGCATCCGGGTGTATCCATGTACGAGCGGTCGTTTTGCGCAGGTGGGCGGCAACGAGATCGTGCGCTCGGATGCGGCGTTGAAGATCGCAGGCGGTTCGCGGGGTGCGCGAGGTGCGAATGGCCTGTTCAGCTTCCTGATGCGATGCGCGTTCGAGCGTACGGATCCATAGGTCTTGTCGATAGTGAAGATAAAGACCAAAAAATATTGCGCATAAGGGGCCGTTACTTGATACAATGGGCGCAATTCCTCTTGAAGAGGATAAATAGGCTGTGAATGCACGTCGTATCATCCGTTTGAAACGTACGTGCATTTTTTTATAGGAAGCACGGACTTGATCGAAGGGGAAAGGTCGACATGAAGAACACGGTCGCGACATTTCAGGAGATGAAGCGCAACGGCGAGAAGATCTCGATGCTCACCTGTTACGACTATTCGACGGCGAAGCTGATGGACGAGGCGGGCGTGAACTCGCTTCTGATCGGCGATTCACTGGGCAACGTGATCTTGGGCTACGAGGACACGCTCTCGGTGACCATGGAAGATATGATCCATCACACGCGTCCTGTGGCGCGCGGCGCGAAGAACGCGCTCGTCATCGCGGACATGCCGTTCATGTCCTACCAGGCATCGGTCTACGATGCGGTCACGAACGCGGGGCGCCTCATGAAGGAGGGTCGTGCGAACGCCGTGAAGTTGGAAGGCGGCGCGGCGGTATGCGAGCAGATCCGTGCGATCGTGGACGCGGGCATTCCCGTGTGCGCTCACCTGGGCCTCACGCCGCAGTCGATCAATGCGTTCGGCGGACATAAGGTGCAGGGCAAGTCCGCTGAAGCTGCGCGTGAGATCCTCGAGGATGCTAAGCGCATCGAGGAAGCAGGCGCGTTCGCTGTTGTGCTCGAATGTATCCCGGCTGACCTGGCGCGCAAGATCTCCGAGACCATCTCCATCCCCACCATCGGCATCGGCGCAGGCCCTGGTTGCGATGGTCAGGTGCTAGTCTATCAGGACATGCTGGCGCTGTTCTCCGATTTCAAGCCGAAGTTCGTGAAGGGCTTCGCCAACATCGGCGAGCAGATGACGCAAGCGTTCAAGGATTACGACGCAGAAGTGAAGGAAGGCACCTTCCCCGCCCCCGAGCATTGCTTCAAGGACGTGGGCGAAGAGGTGCTCGACAAGCTGTATTAATAGGTAGGTTCGCTCGGCCCGTTGCTCGCTCGACACGATGCGGGCGTTCACGGGCTGGGTTCAAGGAAGTTGAGAGCGATCAGCTTCACAGGGATTCGACTCCAGAGAAAAGGAAAGCACATGGAGATCATCACCACCGTTTCCGAGATGAAAGCGCGCGTGCGCGAGTGGAAGGCACAGGGCCTCACGATCGGGCTGACGCCCACCATGGGTGCGCTGCACGAGGGGCACATGTCGCTGATGGAGGCGGCGCGCAAGGAATGCGACCGCGTCGTGACCAGCGTATTCGTCAATCCGCTGCAGTTCGGACCCGACGAGGATTACGATAACTACCCACGCGACCTCGAGCGCGATGCCGGGATCGCTGAATCGAAGGACGTTGACGTGGTGTTCCACCCCAGCGTCGAGGAGATGTATCCCGAGAATTACAACACCTACGTGGTGATGGAGACGCTCACCGACACGCTGTGCGGCGCGAGCCGCCCCGGGCATTTCCGCGGGGTATGCACGGTCGTGAACAAGCTGTTCAACATCGTACAACCCGACAAGGCGTTCTTCGGCCAGAAGGATGCGCAGCAGCTGGCCATCATCATGCGCATGGTGGCGGATCTGAACATGAACCTCGAGGTGGTGGGTTGCCCGATCGTTCGCGAGGACGATGGCCTGGCGAAGAGCAGCCGCAACACCTATCTTTCCGCTGAGGAACGCGCTGCAGCGCTGTGCCTGTCGCGCGCGATTTTCAAGGCGAAGGACATGATCGAAGGCGGCGAGCGCGATTCCGCGACCATCGCGAAGGCGGTCACGGATACGATCGAAGAAGAGCCGCTTGCCAGAATCGATTATGTAGAGGTCGTGAATCTTGGTAATATGCAGCCCGTTGAAACATTGCCCGAGCGTGGACTTGTGGCCATCGCGGTGTATATTGGTTCAACACGTTTGATCGATAACTATTTGTACGATTTCGAGTAGGGATTAGGCGAAAGGTACCGAAACAATGTTGCTCAATGTCTTGAAGGGCAAGATCCACCGCGCGACCGTGACTCAGGCTGAACTCGACTATGTGGGTTCGATCACCATCGATTCCGACCTGATGGAAGCAGCGGGCATCATGGAGTACGAACTGGTAACCATCTCCGACTGCAACAATGGCAATCGCTTGGAAACCTACGTCATCGCAGGTGAGCCAGGAAGCGGTGTTATCTGCTTGAACGGCGCAGCGGCACATCTCGTGACCGTGGGCGACAAGGTCATCATCATGAACTATTGCCAGATGACTCCCGAAGAATTCAAGGATCCCGCGAATGCTCCGCACGTCGTGTTCGTGGACGACGACAACAAGATCAGCCGTCTGACGCGTTACGAGAAGCACGGCAAGCTCGAGGATATGTAGCACGGCAAGCTCGAAAATACGCCGAAGATACGTAATAAAAAGAATTTAGAAAGCCAGCGAAACCGCTGGCTTTTTCTTTTTCGATTTCGTGCGACCTTGAGCCTCATTTCGCAGTTCCGCAGTAAAGATACAAAGTGTTGCCCTGCTGCATTGGAATGTAGAGCACTTTGCGGTGCCTCGCGTTATTTTGTGCTGTTTTGCCGGTGCTTCGCGTTGTTTTGCTTTACTTTGCAGAGTTTCGCAGCCTGTCGCGTTGTTTTGCAGCAAGATCGGCATTTTTTGCTTGAGATTTGCGTTCGTATGCACAAAAAGAGCTGTTCTGACATCATTTTCAAGCAAAATAGCCCCCTTTCAGACCTCGAGGTTAGAAAAGGGCAGGTCGCGTTCTTTCGTATCGATCGAAATGTGCATACGAACGCAAATCTCTTGCAGTTTTTAGCCCAAACGCTGCAAAAAGAGCGGCAAACAGCAGAAGAGGCAGCTGATGCTGCCTCTTCGTTCTGAATATCTCACAGAGCAGACTGCGACCACTTCCACTCTTGCAGCCCAAGGAGCGAGTTGCGACCACTTCCGTTCTTGCAGCCCAAGGAGCGAGCTGCGACCACTTCCATTCTTGCAACTCAGGGAGCGGTCTGCGATCACTTCCCCGTTCTTACGACTCGAGGAGTGGGGCTGCGACCTGCTTCTTGCGCGAGAGGATGCCGGGCACCCAAACACTCTTGGAAGAATCGATGCCGAACACGCGGTCGATCTGACCATGCAGACCTTCCACGATGAACATGCTGCCTTCCTCGAAGATATCGGTGACGAGCAGGAGCACATAGGCGTAATCGTTCTTATCGCGCAGGTCGGCGAGGAATTTACGAATCTCCTCTTCGCGCTGCATGACCACGTCGAGCGTGACCGTTTCATGCTGAGCGATCAAGATCGTATCGTCCCCCACCACGAATTCCTTGGAGTCCGCCGTGACCAGCTTCTCGATCGGCAGATCGGCGTCGCCACCACGAGAGGAGAGCACGCGCATGCCGAAATCCTTCACCGGTTCGCCAACGATCGCAGCGAGTTGCTCGGCGACCTCTTCATCGACCGCCGTGGCAGTGGGCGACTTCAAGATGACCGTGTCGGTCATGATGGCTGAGAGCAGCACTGCGGCGATGCCCTTCGGGATCTCGACGCCGTTCTCGATGAACTGGAGCGCGACGATGGTTGCCGAAGAACCGACCGGCATGTTCAGGAAGCGGATCGGGTTCGAGGTGGACACATCACCGATGCGGTGATGGTCGATGATCTCGACCACTTCGGCTTCGTCGATACCGTTGACTGCTTGGGAGCGTTCATTGTGATCGACCAGGATGACCTTGCGCTTCGGGCGCTTCGCCACATCCGTACGCGTGACGATGCCGATGCAGCGACCTTCCTCGTCAATGACCACGCCTTCGCGCAGTTCGCTCATGAGGATGGACGGCGCCACATCCTTCAACAGGTCTTCAGTGTTCAGGAAGAGCACGTCCTCTTCGATGAGTTCCGTGACAGGCTGGGAAAGCGAGGATGCGAGGTCTTGCGCGGCGTTCTCAAGGTCGCATTCGCTGCCGTCGCAGTGATCCATGGCGGACACGTAGCGGTTCGCGATCATGCGCAGCGAAACGAGGCCAGCATACTTGCCGTCCGCGTCCTGCACGACCACGGCGCGCTTGTTGTGCTTGCGCAGCAGACGACCGGCATCGAGCATGGTCGCGTCGGTGGTGAGCGCGATGGGATTCGGGGTCATGACGTCCTGGATGCGCGCATGCACATGGTTGATGATCTGAGGCTCGGCGACCGCGAATTCGTTCAGGATCGCTTCGCTCTCCTGCGGCAACGGGCCAAGACGCGCAGGGATGTACTCGAACACATCAGCGCTAGGATCTGCTTCCAGCGTGCGCTTCATGAGCTCGTTCTTCAGGTATGCATAGCCGACCGCAGCGGCGATGGAATCGTTATCGGGGTTCTTGTGGCCGACGATCAAAACGGGAGTTGCCATGGTGCTCCTTCATCGTGTTGGGAACTTCGTGCGAACAAGATGAGCGCCATGCGGGCGCGCGCGTTCGCGTTGCTATTGTACCGCGGAACGTACGCGCGCGGCTGCGAAATGCACGAGAAAGCGGCTAGGAGATCTTGACGATAGGGGCGTAGTCCTTGAGCAGCTTCTTCGTCTGGCCGTTTCGCGCGAACTTCACGTGCAGCGTATCGCCATCCACCTTGGTGATGGTGCCGCGGCCGAACACCTTGTGATCGACCGTATCGCCCTTCGCGAACGACATGGACGCAGCAGCCTTCTTGCCGACGTTGCGCTGGTTGCGCGGACGCGATGCAGACGAGCTGGACTGGCCGAACACGCGCCCATCCCCTGCCTCGGTACCCGAGCCGGCGATGCCGCGTCTGCTGCCGCGCTTCTCCCAGCCTGAGCCGGAAAAGCCCGACGAGCCGACGCCGATGGCTTTGCGCAGGTCGTTCGGGATCTCGCCGACGAAGCGCGAGACTGGATTCGCGTTCGACTGGCCGAAGATCTGACGCGTGAGGGCGCTGGTGAGATAGAGGCGCTGACGAGCGCGGGTGATGGCGACATAGGCCAGGCGACGTTCTTCCTCGAGGCCTTGCGGGTCGAACGAGGAATTACTGTGCGGGAAGAGCGACTCTTCCATGCCCGCCACGAAGACGCAATCGAACTCGAGACCCTTGGCGGAGTGGATGGTCATCATGGTGACGGCGGCGCCATCGTCGCTCATCGTGTCCATGTCGGTGCGCAGTGTGACCCATTCCGTGAAGTCGGAAAGCGAATTCGCCTCGAAGACCTTCACGGGCGGCGTATCGGAAGACGAGGTGTCCTCCCCCACCTTAGGCGCTTCGTAGAGCGCGTCGGCATCTTCGTGCGTTTCGGTGTATTCGTCCACGACGCCGAAGAATTCCTGGATATTCTCGATACGACTCTGCGAATCTTCGCCAGGGTTGTTGCGGTAGGACTCGATGATGCCCGCCTTGTCGACGATCATCTCGACCACCTTGCGCAGCTCGCCCGAATACGCCTGCGCTTCGTGGATGATGCCCACGAATTCAGCGAGCGCCTTGCGAGTGCCGGGACGCAGGCCTTCATCTATCATGCATAGTTCAGCGGCCTGCATGAACGTGCACTGGTTCACTTCGGCGACGGTGCGGATATGCTCGACCGTGGTGTTGCCGATGCCGCGCTTGGGCACGTTGATGATGCGCTGAGCAGCCACGTCGTTGGCGGGGTTCACGACGAGATTGAGATACGCCATGACGTCGCGGATCTCGGCGCGATCGAAGAAGCGCGTGCCTCCGACCAGGCGATACGGCACGCCGGCGCGCAGCAGCATATCTTCGAGCATGCGGCTTTGCGCGTTCGTGCGGTAGAAGACGGCCATCTGGTTGTACGAGAAGCCGTTGCCGTGCTGGTGTTCGATCTCAGCCGCGATCCAGCGGCCTTCGTCGCGTTCATCGGAGGCGGTGAAGACCATGATCTTCTCGCCGTTACCTTGCGAGGTGAAGAGCTTCTTCTGCTTGCGCATGAGATTATTCTCGATGACGGCGTTGGCCGCAGCGAGGATGTTGCCCGTGGAGCGGTAGTTCTCCTCAAGCTTCACGACGTGCGCTTCGGGGTAATCCTTCTCAAAATCGAGGATGTTCGAGAGGTCGGCGCCGCGCCACGAATAGATGGACTGATCGTCGTCGCCCACGACCATGATATTGCGATGCTTCGCGGCAAGCAGCTGCGTGAGCGTGTACTGCGCGTGATTCGTGTCCTGGTATTCGTCCACGAGCAAGTAGCGGAAACGATCTTGATAGACCTCGAGCACCTCTTTATGGTTCTTGAGCAGCAGATACGTGTAGAGCAGAAGGTCGTCGAAGTCGAAGGCGTTGAGCGCGCGCAGGCGTTCCTGCAGGCGCTTGTAGACCTTGCCCACCACCTGGGCCGTGGGGTCCTTGTAACGGTCTTCGAACACCTCGGGCACCACAAGTTCGTTCTTCGCCTTCGAGATGCGGTTGCGGATCATGTTCTCGGGGTAGCGCTTGGGATCGATGTTGAGCTCGGCCATGATCTGCTTCACGAGGCTCTTCGAGTCGCGATCGTCGTAGATGGTGAAGCCCTGCGAGAAGCCGAGGCGTTCGCAGTCGGAGCGCAGGATGCGCACGCACATGCTGTGAAACGTGGAGACCCACATGCCGCGCACATACCCGCCGATGAGCTGGCCTAAGCGCTCGCGCATTTCAGCGGCCGCCTTGTTCGTGAACGTGATGGCCATGATCTGCCACGGGGCGACCCCCATGTCTTCGACCAGGTGCGCGATGCGGTGCGTGAGCACGCGCGTCTTGCCGCTGCCCGCGCCTGCGAGGACGAGCAGCGGGCCTTCCGTGCAGAGGACCGCTTCGCGTTGAGCGTCGTTCAAAGTATCAAGATCGATGGGCATACGAAGTCCTTATCAACATACCTTACTGACGGTATTGAATCATACGATCGATTCCATGCCAGTACCTTATTTCGTACAGGCTGGCGTAGCAAGTCAGCGAGAAGGCCCGAGGTGCCTATAGTGACCCCGCCTTCGGACCAAGCGCACTTCAGTGCGCGCCGTGTTCGAAACAAGGGGCCAGGATAGGCGCATCGAGCCTTCGCAGCGTCGAATCAGATCTCGATCGGAAGATCGAGATCCTCTAGACGATCTTCTTGCCGAAGACCGCGGCGATCTCGCGCAGCTGTTCGACCAGTTCACGGAACTGCGCCGGGGTGAGCTGCTGCGGGCCGTCCGAGAGCGCCTCGGACGGATTGGGGTGCACTTCGATCATGATCGAGTCGGCGCCTGCCGCCACCGCCGCATACGACAGCGACGGAACGAGGTCGCGCACGCCCGCGGGGTGCGAGACGTCGATGCAGATCGGGAAGAGCGACTGCTTATGGATGACCGGCACCGCCGAGATGTCGAGCGTGAAGCGCGTGGTGGTCTCGAACGTGCGCAGACCGCGTTCGCACAGCACGACATTATCGTTGCCGTTCATGGTGATGTATTCAGTGGCCGAGAGCCATTCGGAGATGGTGCCCGCAAGGCCGCGCTTCAGAAGGACCATCTTGTGCGAATCCTTTGTGACCTCGCCGATCTTCTTCAGCAGCGAGAAATTCTGCATATTGCGCGCGCCGACCTGCAGGCCATCCACGTAGGAATGGACGAGCTCGGTATGCGCGGAGTCCATGACCTCGGTGAGGGTCTTGAGGCCGTACTTCTCGCCGCCGGCCTTCATGATCTTGAGGCCTTCTTCGCCGAGGCCCTGGAACGAATGCGGATTGGTGCGCGGCTTGAACGCGCCACCGCGGATCCAGGAAAGACCTAGATCGGAAATGCATTCCGCGACCTCGAAGAATTGCTCTTCGGATTCGACCGAGCACGGGCCGGCGTAGATGGTGATCTCGTCGGTCTTGGTGCCATAGTTAGGGAGATTGGTGAGTTCTTTAATCACGGTTCGGGACCTCTTTCATGACCTTCAAGATTGCAGTGTAGATCTCTTTGAGGTTCTCGTTATAGAGAGGACCTTCGTTATAGGAACAGACCTTGGTGAAGATCTCTTCCTCGCGCTTGGGGTCGAAGAGGCCCATCTTGGCATCGGGCTTCAGCGCGCGAATATCCAGCGAATGACCTGCGCGTTCGTTCAGAAGCGCGACCAACTGCTTGTCGATGGCGTCGATCTGGGCGCGGTGCTCTTCGATCTGGGCAAATGAATCGTTTGCTTGAGACATCGGTTTTCCTTCCCGCATGGACGCTGGTCGGGGCGCGGGGTGTTGCGAATGCGCGTGCTTGGTGCGCGTGCGATGGGCAGCGACCACGGTGCAGCGGCCAGTAATGACATGATTGATTCATGATAGCAAACGCGTAAAGGTTTGCCACGGGAAACTTGCCCGAAAGCGGCGCGGGGGATTATTTCTTCACAGCCGGGTCGACGGGGGCGGTCGCGTCACTCGCATCGAGCTCCGCGGCATCGTCCGCCTTCTTCGGCGTGAGCGTGGTGGGATTGTTGAGCATCGCGATGGCCAGCAGTGCGATGGCGATCATAATGCCAGCGGTGGTGTAGAATTCGTCGGCCTGCCCGATTGCGAATGCCGCAAGATCGATGAGGATGATGACCAGCGCGAAGAAGCTGCAGGCGTGAGCGATACGCGCGTTCGTGCGAGCGCGCACCTGTGCGCGTTGTTCTTCCGAGATCTTGTTCTTGTTCGCCTTCATGCCTTGATTATAGCCCTTATCGTGCGCCAACCCGTGAAGAAGATGGCCGCACACACGAGGAGCCGGAATGGGCCGAGCAGCAACGGCGAACGACGCTACCTAGAACTGGGCGTAGATGAAGTCTGCCGTCGAGCTGATACCGGAGAAGACGACGAACCAGAAGAGCACGAGCAGACAAATGCAGACGACCAGCGCGAGGCCGAGCATCGCGATGACGGGATGCTGGTCGATGAACATTGCGAGCTTATCCTTGATCTTGGACATAGTCGTAGATCGCCTCCTCTACTGCGACCCAACCGGTCCAACCGAAATGCACGATATCGTGCAAGAAATACTGCTCGTACTCCTTATCGGAGAAGTCCTCGCACGGAACATCGTGCGCCGCGCAGATGTCCCTGATGCGCTCGTAACAACGCGCGCGGTCGGTCGCGCTCGTGCCCACCCAATCGTAGAATTCGCCATGAACGGGAGAAACGATGACGAGCGGTTCGAGCCCCGCTTCTTTGCAAACCTTCAGGAAGAACGAGAAATCTTGGAATTCGGCTTGATTCGAGAAGGTCTCGTTCGCTTGCGCGCCCTTCAGACGATCGAGCCTTCCTTCGATATTGCCCGCATAGAACGCGTCATCCATGCCCCAATCGTTGTTCGTGCACATCGCCTGCGCATCAGCGAGCGCCTGTTCATGCAACGCGCTGAAATCGAGCGGCGCGAACTGCCCGTCAGCGCGGTCGAACGCGCGAGCACGCACGTCATCGAGCTCGCTTCTGATCTGCAGGTCGGAGATGGCCGCGAGGATCGCATCGTTCAAGATGGTGACCGCAGACGTCCGCCCTGCCGCCTCCACGGTGGTGGGATCGATACCCTGCTCTCCAAGGCGTTTCGCGACGTACGCCTTGCTGGAATCGGAGATGGCATCGTTTTCACAGAACGCGCGATAGAGTTCGTAGGAAAAGCGCAGCTTGAAGGTCTCCGCATCGAGCCCATCGTCTTCGAACCACGTTGGCGATACGATCAGAACGACCTTCTTGTTCGTGACCTGCGGTCCATACGCACCCGCCGCGATAGCCTGCCAGAGGCTCTGGTCATACGCCTCGCCGATGTACATGAGGTCGAGGCCGTAATCGTTCATGCCGAAGACCTCGGCGGGGACTTGCGGGATCGTACTGCTCGGCGTCGAGAGCTCGCTCGAGCCGAACAATAGCACCGTCTCATCCGTGCTCGCTGCGCGCACGAAGTCGAGGCTTTCGGATTTCGCGCCTGAATAGACGTAGCCATAGTCCTTCTCAGGATCGACCGCGGACTGCACGGGCAGCACGACCTGAATGCAACAGAGCACGACGAGGAAGAGCACCACACCAAGGCCCACGCCTCCGAAGATGACACGGTTGCGCTCCGAGCCTTGCTGCGAGGAGCTATCGCACGCCTGGCCAGCGCTTTTTTCGGCGGCGCCCTGCAAAGGCCGATCTGTCTTGTTCGGCGTGCTCACTATTAGAGGCGCTCCCCAATGCGCGCGAGGATCTTCGCAGGCGTGTTCATCTCTTCACGTTCGAGCTCGGTCGGCGCGATGGTGACGCCGAAGCGTTCCTCGATCGCGACCAGGAATTCGATCGCGAGCAACGAGTCGAACAACCCTTCCTCGAACAAGTCGAGATCGCGTTCGTCCCAGATGACATCATCGCCGCACAGCTCTTCGATGAGCGTGAGGATCTCGTTTTCGATCGATTCGTTCATGTTCACAGGACACCTCCAAAGAATCCTTCATACACTTGGCCGCTGAAGAGCGCGAAGCCGAAGAAGACCGCCACCATGGTGATGGCCCAGCTCCCGATCTTATACCAACGTTTCTTCTTATGCTTCTTGTAGAATTTCGACTTCTTCTGGTAGACCTCGCACAACGCGAGCAAGATGCCGTGATAGAGACCGTAGGCGATGCAGCTCGCATTGAAACCATGCCATGCGCCCATCAGCGCCATCTCGCTGATGAATCCAACGCATGCCGTGGTCGTGCGCGACTCGAACACCTTGCGCTTGATGAACGCTTTCGACATGCGCATGAAGATGTAGTCGCGCAGCCAGAACGAGAGCGTGATGTGCCAACGGTTCCAGAAATCCTTGATATCGATGCTGCGGAACGGCGCGCGGAAATTCGTCGGCACGCGAATCCCGAGGCATGAACCAAGCCCCATCGCCATGAAGCTATAACCTGCGAAATCAAAGAAAAGATAGAGGCCGTAGAAGAACGCTTCCGTGATAGCGGAAGCTGCTTGCGCGAGGGGGCCGCTCGTTCCGATCAGGCTCGGCACGAACCAGAGCAGCCACTGGAAGAGTGCAGCGAGGAGGAACGTATAGAGCACGCCCTTGAGGAACCACAGCACCCCCGTTGCGAGCAGCGAGGTGTATTCGCTGCGCGAAAGCGCGGCGTTCGCCTGCGCGATGAAATCGCGACTGCGCGTGATGGGGCCCGATGTGAACACCGGGAAGAACAGCAGGAAATACCAGTAATCGACGATGCGCATGTCCTTGATGAGGCCGTCGCGGACCTCGATCAAGACCTGCACGGATTTGAACGTGATGTAGGACATGCCGATGAACCCGAACAGGTTACTGTCGAACACTTCAGCGGTCTTGGCGAGCGCGAGCGGGATGATGATGAGCGCGAGCGCAAGACGATACCAACCGAGAGCATGGGCGGCTTGATGTTCGGGCTTGAACAGACGCTGCACCCACAACGTGAGCACCGTAGCGAGCACGAGGAACGCGAAGAACGTGAGCGCGCCTTGCAGGTCGCCGCCGAACAGAAGCACGAGAAATGCGACCGAGACGACGAGCCCGTAGCCCTTCAGCGACTTGCCGAGCAGACCGCATGCGATGGCAGGGACCGCGCAGATGAGCGCAAGGATGAAGAACGCCGGATCGGAGTAGAAGGTCACTGCGCCTTCCCTTCCGCCGCGAGCGCCTTGCGATCGGTCTTGCCGTTCGCGTTCACGGGAAGCGCATCGTGGTAGACGAACGTGCGCGGAATCATGTAGGCAGGCAGCGTTTCCTTCAGTTTCTCCTTGAGCAACTTCGTGGTCTGACGGCTCTCTTCGATGCCAGCGCGCACGACCACGTGCGCTGCGAGCGCGACGTTCGTCCCGTGGCGCGTGACCGGAACGACGCATGCGAACGATACTTCATCGGTCTTCTTGAGCGCCTCTTCGATCTCTTCGAGCTCGATACGGTAGCCGTTCACCTTCACTTGAAGATCGAGTCGTCCCAAGAAGTGCAACATCCCATCCTCGTCGAGATACCCTTCATCGCCTGTGCGATAGTACGGGATCGTGTTGCCCGCATCATCTCGTACGACACCGAATGACGCCTCGGTAAGGTCGGGACGCGCGAAGTATCCGCTCGCCACCGTCCCGCCTGCGATGATGACCTCGCCCGGCGCATCGGATGCGCAGCGCGTGATGCGCTCGCCCGTATTCGGGTCCGCGAGCCAAAGCTGATCGAAGGGGCTGACGCGCCCGACCGGCAGTGCCTCGGGGCGTTCGGCGATCTCGCGCGTGATGAGCACGTCGGTGACCGCACCTTGCGTTTCCGTCGGCCCATACGTGTTGTAGAGCGCGATGCCCGGGAAGCGATCGAGCAACTTCATCGCTGTTGAATTATGGAGCGTTTCGCCACACACGACCACGGTCTTGAGTGAAGGAAGCAGCTCGGGCGAAAAAGCGGGATCGACCAGGCACATATCAAGATAGGAAGGTGTCGAGACCCAAAGAGCTGGATCCGCCTCATGGAGCGCAGCGAACGATGTCGCGAGGCTCTCTTCGACCGCTTCCGTGAGCGCGAAGAGCGTATGCCCGAATGGCAGCGCGATGGCGAGGTCGAAGATGGACAGATCGAAGGAATAGTGCGCGCGATTGAAGAAGACGAGCTGTTCGCCCTCGGGGATGAAACGGCTGAAATAGCGATACGTGCAGTCCATCGAGCGCGCGGGTTGCACGACGCCCTTCGGTGCGCCCGTGCTGCCCGAAGTGAACAGGATGTAGTGAGCGTCTTCGCCCGAAATGGCATGCGATGCGTCTGGCGCAGCTGTGGGCGAGGCGAGAATGGAGGCGAGCGCGGTGCGATCGAGCGTGCGTCCTGGAAGACCGTCGAACGTACGCGCCCCTACCCCAACGACCAGCGGATCGCCCAGTTGTTCGAGGATCCCTCGGATGCGTTGTTCGGGCAAAGAAGAATCGAGCGGCACGTAAGGATGACCCGCCTTCATGCAAGCGACCATGCCCACGAGCATCTCGGGTTCCTTATGACCGATGAGCGCAACGGGCTTCTTCGCAGGCATGTTCGACAACAGAAAAGAGGCCAGGCTGTTCGCCTGAGCCTCCAGTTGTGCGTAGGTGAGCTGCTGCCCGCTCGCGTTGAAGAATGCGAGCGCACGCGGACGAGCAGCAGCCTGTCTGCAGATCGCGTCGAGAAAGTCGCTCATGGATGGTAGCCCGAGCTCGCTAGTTCAAGACCAAGTCGTCGACGCAGGCATCTTCACCGCTCGAAGCGGAGCTGCTCGAGTTGCCTGAAGAACTGGAGCTTGAGGAGTTCGAGCTCTTTGACGAATCAGAAGTCGACTTCGAGGCGGAAGAGGATGAAGTGGACTTGTTAGAAGTAGAGCCTGCATTCGAGCTGCCATTGGAAGACTTCTCAGTTGAGCTGGCAGCCTGAGCGTCGTTGCCTGCTTGCTGCTGTTCCTGCTGCTTGGCGGCCTGTTCGGCTTCTGCAGCAGCCTTCTGTTGGTCTCGATATGCCTGCTCAGCCTCGAGCGTATCGACCTCTTCACCCGTCGCGATGCTGGTATAGACGAGATACGCCGTATCGCCATCGAGCTTCACCGTAGCATCCTTGATGTCCTCGATGTTGAGCTGATGAAGTTCGTAGGTCATGCCATCAGCCGTGGTGATCCGGATATCCGTGCGCGGTTCGAGGATGACATCCTGCTCTTCAGTGACCGTAGCATTCTCACCTTCGACGGTCTTTTCGGACGAGACTTCGACGATAGCAGGATCGAGATAGAGTTCAGCGGTAGCGTCGCTCGCCCAATCGCCCGACTGTTCGAGGGCGTCGCTGAAGTCTTCTGCGAGCGTGCTCTTGACGGCCAGCGCCGTGATAGCCTGACCCGTCTCGTTCTTCGCGGAGATCTTGACGGCATCTTCCGAATCGGTGCCGATCGTGAAGGTGGAAGCGCAGCCAGCGCATGCCAGCAGGCAAACACCGAGCAGGAATGCTACGAGCGTAGCAGTGATGGTTCTTGAAGCGGTCGTTCTTTGCATCGCAGAGACCTTTCTCCTGATAGCCTTCGTGTTCATCGAGATGCGAGCTCGGCGCATTCACGCACGGCTCGCGTGATAGTCGTTCGTTATTCTAGCAAGTTGAACTACTTTTTGTAATTCGTAGGCGCATTCGCGTAGGTGAAACCGTAGAAGTTGACCGACGGAATGGAATGGCCGAGATCGGGATCGTAGACATACGTGGTGCCGCCTTGCTTGATCTCAACCCATGAATGAGAGGCCCATCCTTGGCTGCGGCTCGGAACGTAACCGTTCACGACCTTCGCGTCGTAACCGAGCGCCTTCGCAAGACAAGCGAATGCCGAAGAATACGCATAGCAGTCGGTGGTCTTGCCATCAAGCATGCGCGCCGCCTCGGTCGCGACCCACGAAGTGGTGAGCGCGTGCGTTCCATTCGGGTAGCGCAACACACCGCCGCCAGCAGCCCAGTTCGTGTGCTTGTGATTCTTCACCCAGTCGAAGCATGCGCGCAGCGAACCCTTCTGTTTCGCAAGATTCGCGATGCGGCTGTCGAGGCTCGCGTTGCCGGTGATCTTGATCCACGCGCCTGAACTGGAGAATGCGTAGGTCTTGCCATCGATGGTGCGTGCGCCCGTGGCCATCGCGCCCGAAGGATCGAGATAGTACCAAACGCCGTCCAACTCGAGCCATCCCGTATGCATGATGCCCGTATCGGCTTCACCGTAGAACCACTTGCCCGCGAACTTGTGCCATCCTGTCAGGATCTTACCGCTCGCATCCTTCAATATGACCTTGCCATCCTCGCGAACACCGATGCGCGTGATAGCTCCCGAGCTCGCAGCGAACCCATATCCGCTATCAGCAAGGTCGACCTGACGATCTGCGAGCATGATACCGTTGGAATCGAACGAATAGATCGCACCTTTTATGGTGAGCGTTTCGTTGACGGCCATCTTGCCGTCGTTGTCGGCCTGCAGCCAATACCATTTGCCGCCCGACTTCTGCCAAGCGCTCTTCACTTGAGCGCCGGACTTGTTCGCATAGTACCAATCGGCACCGACCTTGAACCACCCGGTCGCCATCTGGCCCGGTCCTTTATTCGTGAGATAGTAACGCTTGCCCTTGTAGGTGATCCATTGGTCAACAGCCATCTTGCCTTGGCTTTCAGCCTGCAGCCAATACCATTTGCCGCCGCTCTTCACCCAGCCGCTCTGCTGGGTCGCGCCGGACTTGTTCGCGTAATACCAGTCGGAGCCGACCTTGAACCAGCCAGTCTTCATCGCACCTGCAGCATCGACGTAATAGCGCTTGTTCTTATCGGTGATCCACGCGCTCGTCGCCATGCGACCTTGCTCGCTCGCCTGAAGCCAGTACCACTTACTGCCCGACTTCTGCCAACCGCTCTTCAACGCGCCCGATCGCGTGGCGTAATACCACTCGCTGCCCAGCTTGACCCACTTGTTGGCGTACATCGCGCCGGACGAATTCGAGATGTACCACGCCCCAGCGACCTTATACTTACCGGTCTTCATCGCACCCTGTGCCGCGGGATCGAGGTAATACCACTTGCCACCGGTCTTCAGCCAACCCGTCTTAGGAGTCGATCCTGCCGCGGTGAAGTAATACCAGATGCCATCAGATGCTTTCACCCAGCCAGCTTTGGTAGCAGCAGGAATGCTCTTCGCCGAAGATCGCTCGGTCGCGTTCGTTCCCTGGGTTTGCTCGGCGGTGTCGGCGTGAGCGACCTGCGCTGTGCACGCGAATAATCCGATCGTGATAAGGAGTATGAGCGCATATCGCAATGCTGTTCGTTCGAATGCTCGTTCCATCCTAAAAGCCTCTCTCATGGTCGATTCGCTCTTCATCTCGCAAAGATTCGGGCGCCCATCGCTCGAGCGCCCGAAAGATCTCTCTGTGTTCATTCGCTCGCGTGCGAGCTAACATTCCTACTTCATCGCGCCATTGCGGTCGAAGGAATACTGCTTGCCGTCGATGATCTTCGTAGTATTGACGACCATCGCGCCATTCTGGGAGCGGTCGAGGTAGTACCACTTGCCGCCAGACTTCACCCAGCCGGTCTTCTTAGCGCCCGATCCATCGAGATAATACCACGCTTTATCAGGCTTGACCCAGCCGGTCTTCATCGCGCCGGAAGCGCCCATGTAATATTGCTTGCCATTGACGGTGACCCACTGGTTCGCTGCCATGAGGCCATCGCTGGCAGGCTGCAGCCAATACCATTTGCCACCGGTCTTCAGCCAACCGTTCGCCAGCGCACCGGATTTGGTGGCGTAATACCAATCATCGCCATCTTTGGCCCAGCGGTTCGAATACATCGCGCCCGAGGCGTTGGTGATGTAGTACGCGCCCTTCACGCTGAACATGCCACTGCGCATAGCACCATCTTTGGCCGCATCGAGGTAGTACCACTTGCCACCCCTCTTCTGCCAGCCCGTGGTCTTCTTGCCAGCGGAGTCGAACAGATACCAATTGTCGAATTCCTTCACCCAGCTAGTCGCCATAGCGCCTGACGCAGTAAGTCGATAATCGTTCTTTCCGTCGTTGATCCAGGTGTCCTGAGCCATGCGGCCATCCTTGGCCTCGAGCCAGTACCACTTGCCCTTCGACTTATACCAGCCCGTCTTCAGAGCGCCAGACTTGGTAGCGTAATACCAATTTCCCTGATAGCTGACCCAACGATTCGTATAGATGGCACCCGAGCCGTTCGCGATGTACCATTTGCCCGCCACGCGATAATGCCCGGTCTTCAGGGCACCCTGAGCAGCAGGATCGAGGTAGTACCACTTGCCGCCGGTCTTCAACCAGCCGGTCTTGGGCGCTGCTTTGACGGACGTGAAATAATACCAGGTGCCATCCGCGTCCTTCATCCAACCTGCCTTGGAGGGCTTTTTCGTCGGCCCTTGCGCCTGGGCTGCAATGCCTTGCTCGCTCGCAGTGTCCGCGTGAGCAGGTGCTGCGAAGGCCAGCGACGAGACGCCGAGAACGAACGCGAGGATGAGCGCGACACCGAAAGCGACGCTTGCTCTGGTGCGGCGAGAAGGGGCAAGACCCATGTCGCATCAACTCCTTGAAACGGTCAGGATCGAACGATCTGAATCACGATGATTTTAACTCTGACATAGTAACTGCTCGCGCTGCGTTAGACCATATCAGCATCAAGAAAAACAGATGAAAATGAAGCAAAAAGCAAAACTCGATCGCGTACGATGACGCGAAGAAGAGGGTCGTGCGCTGGGCATCAAAAAGAGGGCCGCGCGTCGGACGCGAAGAAGATGGCTATGTCGCCAGACGCGATGGACGCGCTCGATCGAAAGGCTCGATCCTGGGATGGACGTGCTCGACCGAAAGGTTCGATCCTGGGATGGGCGTGCCACCTGACACGACAGGCGCGCTCGATCAAAAGGTTCGATCGGAAGGTCGATTCCGGGATGGCCGATCTGCTATTGGATCGCGAAGCCGGCGCCGGTCACCGTGAAGAACGCCAGCACGACGATGCCGACGATGATGCGGTAGACGCCGAAGGCGGTGAAGTCGTTCTTCTTGATGTAGCCCATCAGGAAGCGGATCGCCACGACCGATATGACGAACGCGCTGATGATGCCGATCACCAGCACCATGACCTCGGTCTGGCTCATGACCAGGCCTTCCATGAAGAACTTCGCAGCCTTCACCACGCCCCAACCGAACATGATCGGGATGGCGAGGAAGAACGTGTATTCCGCAGCGGCCGTACGCGAGCAACCGCACAGCATGCCGCCGATGATGGTCGCGCCCGAGCGGCTGGTGCCCGGGATGATGGCCAGCACCTGGAAGCAGCCGATCTTCAGCGCCGTCTTCCAGTCGATGTCGTCCACGTTACGGATCTTGAAGAGCGCTTCTTCGGCGCTCACCTCTTCGTGCTCGCGCTCGACGCGCGCATGCTTGCCGCGCACCGGCTCCTCGAGCAGTTCGCGGCCTGCAGGGGTCGCGCTCACTTCCATGAGGCGCAGGGCTTTCTTGCGGTTGCGGCGCTCCATGACGATGAACACGATGCCGTAGAAGATGAGCATGATGGCGACCGTGTAGGCGTTGTAGAAGTGCTCGTTGACCCAATCGTCGAAGAGCAGGCCGATGATGGCCGCCGGGATGCAGCCGATCGCGACCATGCCCCACAGACGCCACGTGCCGCGGCGCTCGAGCGGGGTCTTCTTCGGGGAGAACGGATTGAGCTTATGGAAGTAGAGCAAGATGACCGCCATGATGGCACCCAGTTGAATGACCACGAGGAAGAGCGCGAGGAACTGGTCAGAGACGTCGAGCTTCACGAATTCGTCGACCAGGATCATGTGGCCGGTCGATGAGATGGGGAGCCACTCGGTGATGCCTTCGACGATGCCGATGAACAGGGCTTTGAGCGCTTCGAGGATCATACTGCCTTCCTTGGTATTCGCGGGTTATGGCCTAGGTTCGAGCTTCTGCCGGATCGACTCGAACCCCTGTTCAGCGCGAACCTCGGCTCGGGTTCGGCTCGGAGTTCGGGCTCGTACTCGGTTTTCGTACTTAGTCTCGTACTTGGTCTCGTACTTGGTTTCGAGCCTAAGCCCGTCTCGAACTTCAACTCGAACTCGGTGTGCTGTGAGCAAGTTAGATTGTAGAAGATACAGGCGATACCGAACGGGGGTTTCGGACGAGCGCGCGCGAAAAGCTCGTGAGGCTCAGGTGTACGATACGCTTGCCGGGCGAGTGCGGCTATCAAGGCGCAGGCGGAGATCAACAAGGTTGCGTAACCTGTAAGTTTCAACGACGAGCGGAAAATGGAGCACTTTTGCAGCTTCGAATTGAGGGAGGATAGAAACTGGTTGGAGCAGATGAGCAGGAAACAGAACAGTTTTGCAGCTCTAAGGCCGATTTTTGCAAGAGCTTTGCGTTCGTACGCACATTTTCAGCCTCGAACACCCCCTCAGGACGACCCGCATCATGCCGTCGAGTCCAAGTGGAATCCGCGACCTGCAGTTTTAGCTTTAGCTGAATCTACTGCAGCCTTCCCGAGAGCGCTTTCAGCGATTAATCGTGCATACAAACGTAAATCTCTTGCATTTTTTGCTATTTTTACTGCAAAACAAGTTGAAACGCTGGAATTCGAGACACGATAAGCGAACGAGTAACGGGCCAACAGACAGAGGAACAAAGGAGATCGCACGTGGATGGCGCATTAGGCGGGCTTTCGCAGATGGCGGTGCTGATCATCATCGCCGCGGTGGGATTCTTGGCTGCGAAGCTGAACTACCTCGACAAATACACGAACCAGAAGATGACGAAGCTCTTGCTGAACATCACGCTGCCGTGCATGATCGTGGCTTCGGTGCATGGGCTTTCCGCGAACGATGCGGGCGCCATCGTCGGCCCCGCGTTCCTGATGGCAGGCGCGCAGTTCTTCTTGCTGTTGCTCACGGGCACGCTGCTTGCGCTGCTGTTTCGCGCGCCGAAGAACGAGCGCGCCATCTGGCAATTCATGACCGTCTGCACGAACAACGGCTTCATCGGGCTACCCGTCATCGCAGCGATCCTGGGGTCGGCGTCCATCATCATCTCGAGCATCTACATCATGATCATCGCACTGTTCATCTACAGCGTGGGCTTCGCGATCCTGGCGAACAACCGCGACCGGATCGCAGCGAAAGCGCGCGTGGCACAAGGCCGCACGTTCGAAGACCCCGCGGACAAGAAGAAGTTCTCGATCCCGTGGCGTTCCATGATCAACCCATCCATGGTGGCCTGCGTGATCGCGCTCGTGCTGTTCTTCACGGGCTGGCAAGTGCCTGACCTGCTGCAAGAGACCATGTCACTGCTCGGCGGCATCACTGCGCCGATCGCGATGCTGGTGGTGGGCGTGATCATGGCGGGCACGCAGCTCAAGAGCGTCGTGACCGAGGTGCGCCTCTATCCCTACATCCTCATTCGTCAGCTCGTGCTGCCGGCGCTGTTCTACCTCGGGTTCACCGCGCTGGGTGTGTCGCCGCTGCTCTCGGGCGTGTTCGCGCTCATGTTCGCGATGCCCGTCGGATCGATGGCGCCCACGTTCGTCGAGGAGTTCGACGGCAACGCGACGCTGACCGCGAAGGCGACCGTGCTCACCACGCTGGGGGCGTTCGTCGCCATTCCGCTGCTGGTGGTGTTCATGAGCTTCGTCGCTTAAGGGAGCGACAGCGCGGGCCATTTCAGGTAAGATGAATGCACTCGTGAACGCCCGTTTTCGCGGGCGCGCGACCCTACCGAACACGACCTCAAGGGAGACCGCATGTCCACTTCTACCCCGCTCCAAACGGTATTGGTCCTCGATTTCGGCGCGCAGTATGGCCAGCTCATCGCTCGGCGCGTGCGCGATCTGAATGTCTATTCCGAGATCGTTCCGTGCGACATCTCCGCTGATGAGGTGCGCGCGAAGAACCCGGCCGCCATCATCTTGTCGGGTGGCCCGGCGAGCGTCTATGCCGAAGATGCGCCGTCGATCGATCCTGCCATCTTCGAGCTGGGCATTCCCGTGCTGGGTTTTTGCTACGGCCAGCAGATCATGGCCGTGAGCCTGGGCGGCGAAGTCGGCCACACCGAGAAGGGCGAATACGGCGCGGCCATCCTGCATCGTACGGATATCGACGGCGCGGAGCCGGTGGTTTCGGAGCTGTATGGCGATACGCCGTACGACCAGACCGTGTGGATGAGTCATCGCGATGCCGTGAGCCGCGTGCCCGAAGGCTTCCGCGTGACCGGAAAGACCGACGTGTGTCCCGTCGCTTCGATGGAATGCGCCGAGCGCAAGCTGTACGCGACGCAGTTCCACCCCGAGGTGCGTCACACCACATATGGCCAGGACATGCTGGCGAACTTCCTGTTCAACATCGCGGGGCTCGAGCCGAGCTGGACCATGGATTCGATCATCGACGACTCGATCGCCGCCATCCAGGCGCAGGTCGGCACGGACCGCGTGATCCTCGGGCTTTCGGGCGGCGTGGATTCGAGCGTCGTGGCGGCGCTGTGCGCGAAGGCCATCGGCAAGCAGCTGGTGTGCGTGTTCGTGAATCACGGGCTGTTGCGCAAGAACGAGCCCGAAGAGGTGGAAGAGGTGTTCACCAAACAGTTCGACGTGGACTTCATCCACGTGCATGCGGAGGATCGCTATGCCGAGCTGCTGGCGGGCGTGACCGATCCTGAGGCGAAGCGTCGCATCATCGGCGAGCAGTTCTGGAAGGAATTCTTCGCCGTGGCTGAGGAGGTTGCCGGCGATGGCGAGCCGGTGAAGTTCCTGGCGCAGGGCACCATCTATCCCGATATCATCGAGAGCGGCGCGCGCAAGACCGGCGGCAAGGCATCCACCATCAAGAGCCATCACAACCTGATCCCCTTCCCTGATGGGGTGCATTTCGACCTGATCGAGCCGCTCGATCACTTCTTCAAGGACGAGGTTCGCGCGCTGGGGAGCGCGCTCGGGCTGCCCGATCACATCGTGCATCGCCAGCCGTTCCCGGGGCCGGGTCTTGCGATCCGCATCATCGGCGACGTGACGCCTGAGAAGCTGGAGATCTTGAAGAACGCGGATGCGATCGTGCGCGAGGAGTTGGATGCGTACAACGAGACGCTGTTCGAGCGTAGCGGCGAGCGCAATGGCGAAGTGATGCGCGCTGAAGCTGGCGGCCCCGAGGTCGAGCGGGCCGTGTGGCAGTATTTCGCGGTGCTGCCCGACATCAAGAGCGTGGGTGTTATGGGCGATGAGAGGACGTATCAGCGGCCGATCATCCTGCGCGCGGTCGAGTCGAGCGACGCGATGACCGCCGACTGGGCGAAGCTGCCCTACGACGTGCTCGCGCGCATTTCGAGTCGCATCGTTGCAGAGGTTCCCGGCATCAACCGTGTGGTGTACGACATTACGAGCAAGCCACCAGCCACTATTGAGTGGGAATAGTTGGTATCTAGCGTTTCAGAACCCCTGACCTGCGCAAACAGGTCAGGGGCTTTTCGTTTGGCAACCTCTGGGCAACCTTTGCGATTTGGCGCCCCGTGAAATGTCCATGCTTGCATTGTCGAAAATACCGTCACAATGCAAGCATGAGAACAGGGGGCGTAGCCCTGTTCTCATAAAGATCTATATCAGCGGCGATTAATGCCCGCAATGCTTCTGTTTGCATTTAAGCTTCCGTCACTCGAAGCGCGCCTCCAACCCCTCGTCGCCCCCCCCCACACAGCGTTCCGCTATACGAGCATCTTGCGCGTTTCCTTAAGAATGCCCTTCTTGAAATCGGACCACTTGCCGAAGAACTTCTCGTCCGTCGCGGTGG
>ERZ1673752.361-NODE-361-length-80950-cov-41.783695_pt1 | contig 80950 bp, 96 predicted proteins | sample MGYA00580195_ERZ1673752 | MGnify/ENA primary metagenome ERZ1673752 (study PRJEB41218, sample SAMN15661744) | gut metagenome | host: Homo sapiens | place: Canada: London | collected 2015-08-20/2019-03-30 | study: EMG produced TPA metagenomics assembly of...
GCTAGAGAAGCTGCTAAGGAAGCATTAAATAAAGCTATTAAAGATGAGGTTAAAGCTAGAGAAGCTGCGGATAAAGTAATAAGTGAACTTAAAACTAACCAAACCTCTCTTGAAGGAAAACTTAATAAGGAAACCGAAGATCGTACAAATGCTGATACAGACTTAAGCGATAGAATAAACGACATTACGTCTGTACCAGAAGAAGAGATAGACAAAGCATATACAGAACTGTATAAATAGTGTTTAACAATAAAAATAATACAAAGATTATGGCAAAGTTTTTAGATTTGGCAGGCTTGAAAAAAGCCATGAGTTTACAGAAAGAGTACATCGACAATCAGGACAAAAAGAAAATGGATACCTTTACTCTTGGTAAAGGTTTGAAGTTGGAAGGTGGAGTTCTGAATGTAGATTTGGATCCAAAAGTATTTGTTGTACTACAGGCTCTTCCAGAGAAACCTGCTGAGGAAAACCTGAACAAGATCCACATGGTTCCATCTACTCAAAAAGATGAGAAAAGTAAGAACATCTATACTGAGTACGTCTGGGTTGGTACAAATGCTACAGAAGGTTCTTGGGAGAAACTAGGAGAGTATAAGCTAGATGTAGACCTAACTGGGTATCTACGTAGATCAGACTTAACTGCAGAAGTATCACAAGGAAATGTAACCATCAAAAAGGGTGGCGTTGTATTAACTTCTATCAACTTCAAAGCCGATAGTTTCAAAAGCGTAAAAAGTGGCAATAATATCGTTGTCGGTTTGAAAGAACTTTTGGACGGTACAAAAGAGTTGGGGCTATACAAGGTGGCTGTTGATAAAAACGGTCGTATCACCAATGCTACTAAAGCTACCGTAGAGGACTTTAAGGCTCTAGGATTGGTGGATAAGACCTTGATGACTAACACCATATCTCAGGTTGTTAATACCTTAAAGACTGAGGTTAATGAAAACCTCAATAAGAAGGTTGATCCTCTGGCATCAAAGGTAGATGACTTAGAGAAAAAGGTAGGCGACATTTCTAAGCTAGGCATAGAAATAGCTACTGAACCAGAAGTAAGCAGCCTATTCACTGAGGTATATGGCGCATAGAAGATGCAGGTGCTGCTGTATAAGGTTGATAACTAAAAAAATAATTTCTAAAATTATGGCAAAGATATTAGACTTAATGGGTCTTGAAGAAGCCATGAGTTTACAGAAAGAGTATATCGATAAGGAGGACCAAAAAATTAGGTCCTCCTTAAAAGAATACATTAAGAATCAAGGTAATCATTCTGTAGACTTTAATAAGCTACTTACAAGTAGCTATAAAATGGCAGATATTGACCAGAAAGGAATTGATAACGGATTCCTTGATATATTTACTAATGGTGATCTAGATATTCTAGATGAATGGGATCCTGTTCTAATTAGAACAGATCTTACAGAAGAAGTTGATGGCCATACAGTAGTGAGGTGTACAAAACTACGGAAGAATAACCTTTTTCGTTATGCAGATCCAGAGAATACTGGTAGATTCGCTCCGGTTGTTGGAATAACCAAGGAACAATACGATGAGTGTATGAGCCAAGATTTATACACTAGATATAACCCTAGTCGTTACAATTTGTTCTGTAAAAAGGGTAAATTTAACCCTGGAGAGTTCTGGGAGATGGATAAGGCTAGTATAATTGCCGGCAATGGTCCAATAAAGTTGTATAATAGTAGTAGAGAAGAGGTCACTCATATCTTACGCCCCTGGGAAACTACTGATACCAATTATACTATAGGTATAGCTAATCATCGTACTCTATATTTACTTGATAATCAAAAAGGAGAAAACGGATACTGGAGAGGTATTTCAACAAAACCAATTAAGTTTGATGGTATAGATATAGAGTATTATGCTTTGCCTCCAACGGCTATTAGTCCTGGACCTACTGTTAATATAAAGGTAGATGATAAATGGAAGGCAAGGAACTTTTTCTATCTATATAATATAAACGAGAAGCCAACACCAGGAAAGCCATTTTTTTATGACATTGGACCATTTCATCAGGATAGCCGTACATATCCATCAGTAGAAGAAACATTAACAACTATATCTGAAGCAGCTAGGAATAATAATAAAGATACCTCAAAGACATACCCTTTTGCACAAGGAAGTTATTTGGCCAATAATATGTTTATTACTGCTCTAGAGTTGGCTGTAGGTAATAGGTACATATTTTCTCCTGAGGTGTTTGGTAGTGGTATTTCTTCTAATGACGGTACTGATTTATTTACATCAGGCGGTGTACGATTCAAAAAAGTGAAAGACGAAGTATGGAAATATACTAGTTTTGATGAAATTGTTTATGGTATATTAACTGAAGGAATGCCTACTTCTAGTATAGAAAGCTATATTAGAGAATTTTGGGAAAAGTACCCGGTAAAGGAACAGTGTATGGAATCACAGATGGCTGCTTCTATGGCTGTTGAATTAGGTATCAAACCAACTACTGATCCAAATAATCCAAACTTCTTTGAATTCTATGGTAACAAGTATTACTACATGAATGTACCTGGAGTAAAAGGACTTATGGAAGGAAGGATGAATGCCAGAGTATATAAATACATCCAAAAGGAAGTTAATGATTATAATATCAATAAGGGTTTTGTAGAAGAAGATGATAATATTCAAGAGTATAGTGTAGAAACTATATTTAGAATGTCCCTATTCAATGGAGCAAACCTTTGTGGAGATGTACCTGTTTATAGACAGGGTGGCTTAGAGATTATTACTAATCTAGATGATTCTGATGTTCCTGTTTTAGACGTATATGTACAACCAAATCAAGCTCTTTGGGATACTGATTTACGTAAAGAAGTTGATCTTGGACAGAAGTTTACCTTTGAGGATAAAAATAGTCCTATAGCATATAAGAAAATAGGAGCTTTCAAAGCTCCTATTAAACCAATGACTCATGTAGGTTTTAGAATATGGTATACTCCTATAGGTGAAAAAAATTGTAGATTCTTCTACCACAGAGAATGTTATACTCAAGAGTACAAACTATACGCAACAAAACCTGTATCAAGAGTTAGGCTATATGCAGCATTAGGAGGGAGTAGTACAGATGTATCATGTTCTCCAAGGAGAGTTACTATCCAAGAGGAACCAGGAACTATAGCTGGTTCATTACAGGCTCTAGTTAAGTTTAAGTATAATGAATAATTAAATCTTACTAAGAACTTTTGGAGTAGCTTTATCATTGAGGTATATTAACTTGCCAAGATTATTCTGACATGATAGTATGATTCAATAACCATTTAGATAAATATGATATTATGCCTAAATTAGCTTTGACTATTCCAACTTCTATTGGAGACTTACAGATTTATGCTAATCCTAAACAGTTAGAAAAAGCTGATAGGCTTATACAGAAAACTCCTAAGATCTTAACAGATGCTTACACTATAGCTGCTACAAAGTTTGCAGAAAGGTTAGCTAAGACGGCCAGGTCATGCCTAGCCCACGGAATGCCTCCGAGGGGTTCAGGAGTGTCCTGGCCTCCTCACGCTGCCAGTACTGTAAAGAGGCTTGGAGAACATACTCTCCTTTATTGGTCATCTCAATATTACCATCACATACAGGTATTAAAGAGAGGTAAGCACATTGCTGTAGGAGTTCCTCCAGGTCTTCATAAAACTCGTCCAGATGGTTGGAAGTCTTCTTCACCTTTAACTCTTTCCCAGGTAGCTAAGATACTTGAGTATGGTAGTGGGAAGATACCTCCACGTCCATTGTGGGGATATCTTTGGCCTGCTGTAGGCGGGCAAGATGCTTATAGGCGAGAACTAGTGCAACAAATTAGAAAACAAATAAGAAAATATACGTAGTATGTCTTTTACTCTAGATACCCTTTCTGGTAAGGGAAGTAAAGCCGTTAAAGTATCTGCTGATGAGAATACAAGCAATTCGCAAAAAACTGCCCAAGTTCTTGTACAGGTAAACGGAATTACAAAGCAAGTAATTCAATTGGTTCAAAAAGCTAAAAAGGATCCAGGTAAACCAGACAAACCTGATAAACCAGATAAACCAAAGAATGAATATCAGGCCCATGTACAAACCGATGTAGCTTATGTCGGATCTGGGGGAGGTGAGATAAAGGTATATTACTGGGTAACTTACAAAGGAGAAATAATCCCAGATGTACCAAAGCTAAAGTGTATCAATAAAGGCGATGGACAAGAAGGAGGTAATACAATAGATTCTGGAGTAGATTCTGATAACCGGCATTGGATAGTTGATAAGGTACCGGCTAATTCCGGTGGTAGAATTTACACAGCTACCCATGATTCATCAACAGCTAAAGCTGAAGTAGCCCAGAAAGATATCCAAGTTTACTTGACGACTGATCGCCATTATATTCCTTCAAAGGGAGGAACTGCTAAATTAACTTACTGGGCTGTAATAGATAACAAGATAACTTCAGACAATCTTGTACTTAGGATAAAGCCTTACTCAAGTAATTTAGTCGCCTATAATTTAACCAGCAAAACAAAGGATTCTGACGGAAAGACAATTGAATTTCTAAATGTAAATCCTAATCTGATCAATGGTGAGAGTTTTAACATTTATTTCGATGTTAAAAACACAGTAATTAGTAGTAGCTCTAAGGTAGTAGATATTCAACTACTCTCTCAAGAAATGAAAATACTGCCTAATAAACTTGATCTTTTATACTTCAATTGTCATAGCAAATTTACTAGCAAAGAATCTCCTGATACTGCTACTATGGTAATAGGGTCTAAGATTCCAGTAGGAAATACCCTCTTAGATAATTGCTTTGTTGGTAGTATGGGAGATAATTTCTCAATTAACGGCATAAAGAAGTATATCCAATATTTAGGAAATACAAATACTCCAGGTACAGAAGGTTCTTTAATAAACCTGAAAGAGATACGGGAAAAGGGAGGTTTAATCAATAGAGGTATTACTAAACTGTACAGTTATATATATGGTAACTGGGTCACAGGACAACGAGATGGTATTAGATTTAACCTATACGCTTACAGGGGAGCTAGTTTTGAGATAATTGATAATAAGGTTAAACCTACTGGAAATACTGAACTAGTTTACAGTAGTGACTTTTACCCAATATGTTCTGCTTTCTGTTCAGTAGATTATGCAGGAATTACTCAAGATGATGTTAAGAAATACTTCTCTAATATAGCTGTTATTGAATATGCTGTTGATACAGATGAATATGTATTCAAGCCTACCATGATTAAAACTGGTAGATCAGTAAGAGCTTCAATAAGAGTAAAAGGAGAGAATGTAAACTTCTTAGGTAATGGTTTTGCTTCTATAAATAAGGATATACCTTATAGTGAAAATAATGGAGGTATACTTAAATATACCTGGTCAGACGGTAGGGAAATTGTATTTGAAGGTTCTAATAACTCAAAAAATACTCCTATCTATGCTACCGAATACCCAGTAGTAGATACCACTGGTAGTGAACCTTGGGTACATGTAAGTACATTAGACAGGGATGATAAAAGACATATCACTGGAGTATCCCTTTTAATTGATGATTCACCTAGACCTGATATGTACAGAGAAGCAATTGTACGCTTTAAGTTTGTTCCACATACTGTACTTGAAAACTATGAACTTGACATAGTTATTCATCAACTTGCAGAGAAAACTCGACCCTAAATTATGGTAACTGTACAAGAAGTAATAGAAAGATCATTCTATATAGCTTTGCTCCATGAAACGTTGAAGCGAGGGTTAACTATAAACCCAGATGATTATCTTGAAGAGGTTCCTGGATACGATGTACGGGTTCCTACAGAGGATTCAGAACTTCGTTTCTTAGAAGATAAGAAAGCTATTGGAGAAAAATTCATATACATTTTTGGGATAGGTAACAATCAAGTAAGAGGTCCTAAAGATTTACCGAGGATTACTCTTGAATTGAAGGCTTACTATCCTGGAGATGTAGGAGTAGAGAAGGAAGATTATGAGAAAACTGAAGAAGGTGTCTTTCGAGTTATTGAGCATGATTACGAAACAAAACATACTCTTATAGACGTTCACCTATGTTCAAATACCGAAGCAGAGATGAGGGTACTTCATGATATTATGTACCGTGCTTTGCCTGCTAGAGGTTATTTGAAGCCATACTTTAATGACTATGAGGAGTGGAAGAAATCAGGCTTGATGACTACAGGAAACCTGTATATAGAGGTTGGTAATTACTATGATCATCCAGATCTAAATCATGGATTCCTCGAGAAGGTATACACTTACGAAGTAAGGGACGGCTTACTCATTGAAACGATTAAGGAATCTACTTGCGTTCCTATCAAGGATATTTCTTGCCTTATACTTCCTGAAGGTACTGATGGAGTTTTGCTTGAAGTGCCATGATGGCAACAATACTCAGATGGATTTTATAACCACTTAGAAACATTAACATTATAAATAAAATAATTATGCCTAGTACACCACGTGTAAACTTTAACTTCATCAACAACAACGTTGAGGAAAGTTCACCGTTACAGGGAATTTCGGTAGTTCTGGCTAGAACGACTAAGGGTCCTGCTCTTGATCCTTCTCGGCTGATTACTTCGATTCCTCAGTTCAAAAGAGTCTACGGTAGTGAGATCGTTCCAGATGGTTCGGTATCAAATATAGAAATGGCTCTCATCGGACATTCTAAACTCAGAATCATCCGTGTTATGGGTGCTGGTTCTGAGCAGGGAGCTGTTGGTAATTTATTCAAGGTGAAGATCGGTAACAAGGAAGCTTCCCTCAAGTTGGTTACTCGAGGTTTTGGAGATCCTATTGGTACAGGTCAGACCTTTACTGTAACTACTACAAAGCAAGGTAATACTCTCTACTATACTGTACTCGATGCTAATCAATCGGTTCTTGAATCAGGCCCGATATTCTCTTATCTCACTGCAGATAATAACAATCTTACTTCTATAGATTATCTGGCTCTGAGCTCTTGGATCAACACCAATACCTATTTCAAGGCTTCTATTGAAACTGAGGCAGATGACCTTAAATCGATTGAGAAGTTCTTGGGTTGGTTAGCTGAGAATGATAACACTAAGAATGCTGTATCTGTAACTCCAGTAGCTTCTCTTACTGGTAATATTGGTTCTGTAGGAGGTGCTCCTACTCTGGCTAACTGGCAGGAGGCTGCTGAGTACATAAGAGATTTCACTGATCCTTACAATATCTTGGCTTCTCATGCTTCAGCTCATCTTGGAGATACTAATGCTATCAAGCTGTATAAAACTCTTAAGGAGATGTGCGATGAACTAAATGAGTACCGCTTCTTTATTGAGATTCCAAAGTTCCAGACTGGTAGCGAGGTACCAATGAATGTAGATCAGATGATTGCATGGAAAAATACCTGTGCAAATACAATCGGACATTCCAAGTGGGTGTCTTATTATGGAGCAGGTTTGGTATACAACAACATCTTTGGAATTGCTCAGGCTTCTGATGTAGGAGGTACTGTTCTTGGACTTGCTGATACATCTGCAACTAACCACGGCTATGATAAATCTTTTGCCGGTCTGAATCGTGGTATAGCTTCAGATGCTCAGGGTCCAGTATCTCCTAACTATGGTAGTCCTGGCCGTGTAGATCAATTGGAGAAGTTGGCTCAGGCTTGTATCAACCTTTTCGTTATTAGGGATACACCAAGTTTCGGTAAACGAACAGTTCTCTGGCATAACTTTACTGATCAGGTAAAACAGGATTCTTTCAGATTCCTCGGTAATACTGGTCTGGTACTGAACATAAAGAAAACTCTTCGTCCTATCCTTGAATCTTTCCTCGAGGAGCCAAATATCTGGGGAACTTGGAGTGATATCTATCTCAGAGTTCGTCCTTATATTGATGCTTGGGTAGATGCAGAAGCCCTGACTGATCCTCAGTGGAATGGAGACCAGGATGCTAACTCTTGGGATGATCTAAAGGTTAATACCGAGGCTGCTTGCCGACAAGGCCATTACCATGTTGTATTCTCCTTTAAGGATATCGTTGCTTTGCAGGATATCACACTGGATGTAGTTATCGAGAAAGCTAGTAAGTCTGTAGAAATCACCGCTGTAGATAATAGTAAATAATCAAATAAACTCTAGAATATGGGAGCAAAAGTAAAGAACCCTCGGAAGAAATTCCTTTGGAGTATAAGTTTCAGTAAACACCCGATCAATCCTTACCTCTGTCAGAAATGTTCTTTGCCAGATATATCTATAGATCAGGTAAATCATGGAGACGTTAACCGAGATGTAAAAACTGCTGGCCGAGTATCTGTTGGAAACCTGATAGTTGAGAAACTTCTCACTACATCTGGTTCTGATACTTGGGTTTGGGATTGGCTCTTCAGCTGTCAGGATCACCTAATGGGTGGAGGTTTGGTTCCTTCAGACTATTGGGAAACTCTTTTAGTAAATGAATTAGCTGAAGATGGTAGGACTGTGCTAAACAGTCATATCTGTACAGAAGTTTGGCCTACAAAGATAGACGGATTGGATTTCGACCGAATGGCTTCAGAGAATACCATAGAGAAAATCGAATTCTCTGTTGGTACTATGGATAAGTACTAAACCTGTTTGTGTGAAGGGGCGGGATCATCGAGATATCTTGACGGTTCTGCCCCTTGTGCTTGTTACAGGTAAATTTATAACTCAAAACAAAATCAAATTAAAATGGAACAAGAATTGAACACTATGGAGTTTATAGCTCCTTCTGGTTACAAATATGTAATCAGAGAAGAGAACGGTGCTGACGAAGAGATCATCTCTAATCAGGCAGCTGCCAGGAATTTTATGAATGTGACTAACTTCATCGCTGCAATTGTAGTGAGTACAGATGCCACAGAATCAGGTAAGCTTACTCCTGAAAAGGCTCTTCAGTTGCCACTTATGGATAGGTATGCCATCCTGGTATGGTCACGTATTTTCTCACTCGGAGACAAAGTAGAGTTCTCCTATATCTGGCCTGGAGATAAGGTACCAGTTCACTACGAGCAGGATCTCAACGAACTAATCCTTACCAATTACCAGGACGTAGATGAGGATGAAAAGAACTCTAAGCCAGAGGCAATTCCAGAATATAAAGACAGAGCTTTACTCCAGACTATCAATTTCAGAGGATATGAGCTAGAGCTTACCTCTGGTAAGAAAGTTAAGTTCGATATTGCTACTGGTGAGACCGAAAGATATGCTGCTATGCTTCCCGAGGAAGAGAACACCAGAAACTCTGAGCTGTTGGCCCGTAATCTACACTTAGAGGTTAATGGCAAATTCGAGAAGGTAGAGAACTTTAGCTTGTTCACCGTAAGGGAATTAGCTGAACTCCGTAAGGCTATACACGAGATAGATCCTCTGTATTCAGGCCTTATAGAGATAGAACATCCAAGTACAGGAGAGAAGACCAAGTATCCTATATTTGGGGCTCCACGTTTTTTCTTTCTAACGGAAGCGTAAATGAGGAAGCTGAAGATCTTACCTATGAGGAAATACAGGCAAGAAAGAAGAGATTAGAAGATTCTGATATTCCAATTTATCTAGTTGGAACGCCAATTCCTCTAGCAGATCAGATGGTGCATATTACAAGGGCAGAGATAGTTGTTGGTGACTATTTCTGCTTTTTGCGTCTTCCGTTGAGAGTAAGAGAACGTTTCAGATTATTAGCCGATGGCTATTATGAACATCTAAAAAGTAACGCAAATAAAAAATAACAAATATGTTTGGAGGTAGTAACAATCCGGTAGTGGACATAGGTATTTCTATGACCCTCCAAGATAGATTCTCAGGACCAGCAGGTAATGTCTTATCTAGTTGGAGAAATATGCTTCAGGATACGAGTACTTTCTCCAATGGTATTCAGCAGGCTTATGGAGACATGGCAAACAAAAATGCCAGTCTTCTTAAGGGTATGTATAGTGCTTTTGAGTACTCTGCGTCAGTACGAAAGAACACCTTCCTTACCTCTAAAATGATGAAGACTACTGAAGATCAAGCTTTTGATTTTTTAGGATTAGCCCAAGAGATTAACGAAAGGAACCCTCTTACTTCTATGGACATTACTTCTGGTATGAAGTATATGGCTATGGCAGGTATGACCGCTGATCAGATCTCTCATGCTGCTGAGCCTGCGGCTCAGATGGCTGCTCTTTTTAATATGGATATGGGTGGTAAGGGAGGTACTGCTGACCTTCTCACCAATATCATGGCCACTTTCCAGTTGTCAGCAGATAAAGCTTCAGAGGTTGGAGATATCCTTTCTGTGGGTACTACTTCTGCCAATATGTCTATGCAGGACTTAGCCCAATCCATCAAGTATGTTGGAGCTAATGCTAAGATGGCTGGTATGGATGTATCAGATGTAACTGCTGCTATTGGTGTCTTAGGTAATTATGGTATTCAGGGTTCAATGGCAGGTACTAACTTAGGCCAAGCTTTGAATACTATGAATAAGGCTATCACTGGAACTTCTCAGAAAGGAGCTAAAGCCTTAGCTGCTTTAGGACTTACGCCTCAGGAATTACAAACTGCTGAAGGTAACCTTATACCCGTACATGATATACTTGTAAAGATAGCCGAGACTACTAAGGGTATGGGTAATGTTAAAAAGCAAGCCATACTGTTTAACTTGTTCGGCCAGAGAGGTATACGATCTATATTACCTTTGCTTGATGATATAACTTCTGGAGCTAATAAGTATGAAGAAATCATGAACAACCTTCAGAATTCTAAGGGTTGGTTGTCTGATACTACTGCAAAATATATGGAAACTGCCGAGGGTAGTATTAAAGCTCTAACTTCTGCTTGGGAAAATCTTAGGGTAACTGCTGGAGAGGCTTTGGACGCAGTATTTGTACCTATTCTACATACAGTAACCAAGATAATACACCACCTTAACAATGCCTTAAAAGGTGACTTTGGTAAGTGGGGAGTACGTGCGTTGGCAGTTGTATCTGGCTTCAGGTTGATGCGTAATTTACTTGGTATGATGGTTTATACAGCAAAGGGTTTTACTACAAACCTTCTTACTGCAGGCAGTCGTACTAATCTTATGGCAAGTGGTCTAAGCAAGGCAAATATTCAGGCAACTCAGTTAGAAGCTCACTTACGGAACATTACCATATTACTTGCTTCTCAAAGCTTAAGCCCAGGTCAGAATATGAGACTGTGGGGAGGTACTGCTTACAGAGACAAGAATGGAGTACTTGGTTTCAAGCCTTATAAAAAACCGGGATTAGGAGAAAACTTTTTCGGAGGTCCAGTAATGATGGGTTGGGGTGGAGGACCAACCGGTGCTATTAGACAGGGAGCCACCAAATTTGGTACTCCTCTCTATAGAGGAACTTCTGCTTATATTGGTAGGATGTTCGGTCAGCAGGTCGGTAGACAAGTAGGCCTAAGCGTTGCTAAAGGAGCTGCAGGTATAGTTGGAGTAGGTAGTAGAGTACTTGGTGTCCTTACAGGCCCTTGGGGATTTGGTATATCTGCTGCTCTTACCTTTTTACCAATGATCTGGGATTGGTTGTCTAATTCAAAGGATAGTCAGGATGAAGATCTTGATGCTAGACAAGCTGCTAGAGATGCTGAGATAGTTAAAGCTATCAAGGAAGGTAGAGGAGCTACGGTTAGTGTTAATCTAAACGGTAGTCCAATGGGTACATTTAGTCCTGGAGACAGCGCAGATATAGACCTATTTGGAGGAGACGATTTATATGGTATGGGTTTATAAAGATATATGTTATGGCTAGAATAACCAAATTCGATTCAAGTAAGAGCAATAGTAACCCCTCCTTGAAGGCTCGTAGGAAAATAGGAGAGGCCTTATCTATGGTGAATAATTTCACTAGTAATGAGACAGTATCTACAGTACTTACTTCAGAAGCAAATAAATTATGGAGAGCTAAGATATTATTAGATAGGGTAACTCGTCATGGGCCAAAAGACTTCCCAAAGAAAGTGAATCCTAATTTAAGTGTAGTATCTGTCTATGGTAAACCTTCAAAAGGTCAGTTCTTTTTTCCAAAAAAACAGAGTATAGATGCTGGAGTTAATAAAGAGTTTGCCGAGTACAGGGAAGAACATCATCCTCGTTTACTAGACGTAAGTTTTGAAGATGGTACTGCTAAAAGAGATGTAGTAAATAGAAATCAAGATACTAGAAAAAATGCCAGAGAACTTGGTAATGATATTATAATCTACAACCTATTAGTATCTCCAGTTCAGTATCTTGTTCTTCAAACTGTACCAAAAGAGATAGAGTTTCAGAATGAGACTACTTGGGCAGTGATTAACTCTATGGGACGTAATACTCCTATGTATCACTTTACTGGAGCCGAGAATATTATTCAGATGAATATTTCATGGTTCTGTAATGATAAGACTAATCCTCAGGAAGTAGTAGCTAAATGTAGACTTCTAGAAGCTTGGTCTAAAGCCAATGGATATTCATATGGGCCACCTATCTTAAAGATACAGTGGGGTAGATCAGATTTATTTAAGGATCAATATTTTATCCTCACTGGTGCTACCTATAAGCTTTCTAATTGGAGAGCAGATGCTAAGACTTGGGATAAAACGGCTAAGAAGTTTATTCGTCCAAAAGGCTATGCAGATCCTGCCCTGTACCCATCAACTGCAACCCAGGAGCTAGTTTTTAGGAGGGTAAGTGGTCATAATTTAACTTACGAGGATATTATCCCAACTAGTTGGCTAGAAAAGACTAGCGGCTTTGGAAAACAGAACCCTAAAACTTAATTTAATAATATGATAACAAAAACTTCTCCATATAATTCCAGAGATGCCGTAAGGATAGACTTTGGGGATAGTGAGTATGGGCTTGAACGCCTTGATATTTCAGGTAATCTGTATCCATCTGACATTAAACATATCGTACTTGAAGGAGAGACTTTACAGAACATCTCCTTCAAGTATTATAGAGATTCCGGAAGGTGGGGAGATATAGCTGCCATCAATGACATTATTGATCCGCTCAGTATAGAAAAGGGGGATGTACTTGTAATACCTTTATGATATGGCAACACCTAAGAAAATTTCTGAAGCTGATTCTAAAAAGCAATCTCTTCTTAAGAAGCCTAATGAATGGAAGCCAGGAGCAAGTAATTTATTACATGGTACTGGTACTCCATATATAGCTCTATTCTCAGTATCAGGAGAACCAATATTAAACCCAATAACTGGAATACCTCTTGGAGCCTATGTAACTTCATTTCAGTTCGGATCAGGAGATGAGAATGAAGATGCTCTAAGGTTAGTGATAGATACTGGAGACCCAAATACTGCAGACATAGAAGATATCCAAGAGAAGAAAGAGCTATCAGTACAGTGGGGTTACATATATTCTGATGGTTCTTCTAAGTCTAGTAAGGTACACATAGTGCAAGTTAAACAATTGGAATCTGTCTTTGATGATCAGGGCACTCATCTTACTTTAGGAGCTAAAGATGAAGTCTCAGATTTGAGGCTTTCTGCTCCTTATAAACCTACAGGAGATGCTTCATACACCATGAAGGACTTCTTAGATGATGGCTTGGGGTTAGAGAAAGGTTTAATTATTGAAATGTTCGAGTAGTATGGATAAGAAATATATAAGTAACCCAGTGTTTGAGGGTCTTCAAGTGCCAACTTTGGAGGAAGGTCCAAGAGCTAAAAGTACGATATTATATGCTAACCGGTACTCTGGAATTAGTGAGGTAGAACTTACTGATCCAGAGTTGAAGAGCGTTATAGAAGGTACTGTTGGTACTGCAGGTAATAATGTACTAGTTCAACTTAAGAACAAAATGGCAACCTTCAGAAATGGTCCTTGGTACATAGATTCTGAGAACGGGGTTATTCACATACATAATCGTAAGCATCCAGAGAGTTCTGTATATCAATATATCTACCAGTATGAAAACGGAGAAGTCCTTACAGCTTCTTTTAGGATGGTAGAGGTTTCTTCTCCTATCGCAGGTCTTGGCGGTTTTGTTAGTGCTGTTACTAAAGCAGTAGGTATGCTTCAAGCTGAAATAGGTAAGCAGAATCTTGATGCTCCAGATCAATTACCCACTAAAGATGATTTGTATAGTCAGTTTGGTGGCAAGTATGAGGCAAAACCGTTCTCTACTTATGTATCTACTAATCATAGTGTTTGGGAACAGCAGCTTGATGCTAAATATGAACATGATAAGAAACTTAAAGCTGATCAGGCTGAAGCAGAGAAAGAACGTAAGACTTTCAATGCCTTAAGCCCTAAAGAGAAGCTGGCTCGTAGCGCCAAGAAGTATAATTATAACTACGATATTATTAAGCCTCAAACCAAGATGGATTTATTTACTAATCCTAAGAAAGGTGGCAATCCGCTACTTAAAGCTAATGCACAAAGATACCAGGAAACCGTTAATATATATGGAAAGAACTCTCCTTATGCTAAGGCTGATTATGCAGAGGTTATAAATGAAGCTAGGAAAACTAGTATAAATGTACCAAGTGGAGATTATTGGACTACGTGGAAAATTAGGTTAGTTACTCAAGAGATACTTGTGCCCAGTCAGGGCCCTTATGGAAAGCAACCACCAAGTTATGGAGCCATTCAGGCAGCTATTCAAAGGAGAATACAACAACATATCAGTAGTTCTAAGATTAAGAAGATCATCAATGTCAAGCGCGTAGGAGATTATATACTGAGGGATGTTGGTCCTAAGAGGGTACCCTCTACTTTTGGTTTCAAATTTTATGAGAAATACACAGTTACTTTCGATATAACTTATTTTGGCTATGGTTCAGGCACTCGTAAGATGAACGCTGAACGTTTCATCAGGGGAATTCTGGACAGGTATGACGGTAGCTCAAGCGGTAGGGGTGGAGGAGTTCCGAATGTAAGTAATATGATTAGGAATGCTGCTGCAAATATAGGCCGTGGTAAAAAAGAAAAAAGGCTACAAGCTTCTCTTACTGTAATAGGTAATCCAATACTAGAGACCGGTCAACAAATCGGTATCCAGAATGTAGGTAAGAAGTATTCTGGTAACTGGTATATACATAAAATTACACATAGCTTAGATCCTGGTCGTGGTTATACAACTGATTTAGTTTTATCAAGACAAGCTCCTAAGCCACCTGTATCTGGTACATATTCAGAGATACATACTCAGAGTTATACAGTAGATGGAGAACAGGCAGATCCAAAGAAAATTAGACGTTCTGGTAGAGGTACTACTTCGAATCGTATAAGAGGTAAAGCTAATGTAGCAAAGGGCAATAGAGAATATACATATCAGGATGCTCTCAATGAACGTTGGACTTTCAATGAAGAAAAGTTTGCTGAACAGATTGCTAATGATCCGAAGGCTTTAACAGGATTTACCTATCAAGTAGCTGATAAGAACTATATGAATCATGTTCATGGTAGACATGATGTGGTAGTTCTCAGGCACGATCCAAAAAAACCAGGCGGTAAGTATAAGTTTACCTTACAGCCAAATATGTATACTAGAGATCAGATACCAAGGAAGGCAGGGACTTCATCCCAGTTTGATGTAGTAATGGCTAAAGCTAATAGAAGGAGGAAATAATAATGGCAGATTTAACTCAACAAATAGTAGATCACGGCTTAGATGCTGTAGGTAGACATTATTCCGTATATAGAGGAGTAGTTTCTGATATCGAGGATCCACTGAATATGGACCGTCTATTGGTATTTGTGCCAGAATTAGATATACAAGAATGGGCTTTACCAAGAGGATCACATGGGTCTCACGTATGTGGTTTCAGAGCTCACCCATTACCTAAAGTACAGGATATAGTATATGTTACATTTGAAGATGGTAATCCTTCGTTACCACTTTGGGAATGGCATTCATGGGCTGAATTTCAGAGGCCAGAAGAATTCGATGATCCAGATGTATGTGGGTTGATAACTCCAAAAGGAACTCAGATATTGGTAAACGATCGAACCGGAGAAGTCTTTATTAAGGCTAAACAACGAATGGCTATACAAGCTGAGGGTGATGATGGTATAGCTATTCAAGCAGAGAAAATATATCTCAACTCTTCAGATCAGGTAATAGTTAACCAAGGCAAGTATGGAGTTATAGATATAAATGAATTAACCGAGAAACTGAATCAATTGGTTAGGGAGGTTAATGTTTTACGTTCTACATTTAACACTCATACACACCCTGGAGTTCAGGCAGGACCTGGTACCACTTCTCCAACTGTAAATTTGGTAGCGAAACCAATTACGCAATTTAATAAAAAGGATTACGAGGACGAATCATTTTTACACTAATATGACAGACTTTAATCACAACATAGATCGGATAGGTGTAGGAGTTCTATTTCCTATACAACTGTCTCAGAATGATCAAGGTACCGTAGGTTGGTATCCAGTTCAAGGAGATCCCGCCCTAATAGAAAATAACCTTAGATCTTTAGTAGAATATCTCATAGGCCAGAGACTTCGTCAGGAAGACTTTGGTACTAGATTGTGGGAATGCTTAGAAGAGCCTAATACTCAGGCTCTTAATTTTCTTTTACAAGAGTTTCTTACTCAAGCTATCCGGAGATATGAACCTCGGATAGAGATTAAGAAAATAATTACTTACCGAGAATATACTCATCTTAAGATTACATTAGAATATGATCTAGTAGGCTTAGGTAATCAATCTTTTATGGAGTTAACTTATGCTTAATAATAAACAAATAATATCTTAAACAATGGCTTTAACAAATAAATGGACAAACCCTTTCCGTAGATCTTTTCAAGATATTAAGAATGATCTACTAGATGCCCTAAGTACTATCAAAGGAACTAATGGTCAGCCTTTAATTACGGATAAATCAGAAGGTAATATTTTGGTAATTATCCTGTCATTATTTGCTGCTATAGCAGAAACTCTCCATTATTATATCGATAATATGGCAAGAGAGTGCTTCATTACTACTGCTAGAAGATACAGCTCTGTAGCTCAGCATGGTTTGTTGGTAGATTATCATGCTCATGGAGCTAATGCAGCTACTGTTGATGTAGTGCTCACCAGAAAATTAGAGGGAGCTAATTCAGGAGCAGAAATACCTATTCCAAAGGAAACCCAATTTACAGATTCTAGAGGTAATGTATGGCTATCTGCTCACGATGTAGTATGGGGGAAGAACTCTTCTTATGTAAATATACCCTTGATTCAACATGAGCATTATACCGAGGTATCAGTAAATGGTACGAAGATCGCTTCAAAGGATCAAGATATTCCATTAAGTGAATCTAGTTTGGGTGGGAAATATATAGAACATAATTCTGTAAGCCTTTCTCTTGGAGGTACCAAATGGACTTTGGTAAACACCTTTGCTTACTCTAAACCAACAGACCTTCACTTTATGGTAGTAGTAGATGATAATATACCTACTATTGTTTTTGGTGATGGTAAATTTGGTAAACAGCCTGATGTAGGGTCAATTATCATGGTAAGCTTCTATATCACTGCAGGAGAAAGTGGTAATGTACAGGAAAATTCTATCACTAAGGCTCCATCCATAGTTACTTCTGTTATACAATCAGTTACATGTAATAACCCTTATGCTTCTGGAGATGGCCTTGATTATGAGGAGATAGAACTTCTTCGTAGACATATACCGCTTCATGCTAGAACCATGGCAGTAGCTATTACTAAGCAAGATTTCATAGATTGTGCTAAGTTAGTACCAGGAGTTAAAGGCTGTGCCCTTGATTATATATGTGGTAGGAAGATAGACTTATACATCTCTCCAGTTGGCGGAGGCATTGCTTCTAGTACTCTAATTGCAAAGGTAAAGAGTTATTTAGAGAAACATGCTCCACTTACTACATGGTTGTCAGTATTCTCTGCAGGAGTTGCCAAGATAAACCTCAGTATAGAAGTAACTGGTAAACCTTCATTCCATGAATCCGAAATCCATAACTCCATAATCAGGGCTTTGTATGATGCTTACTCTTACGAGAAAGCCCAGATCGGTGGTAAGGTAAGAATTTCAGATATCTATGCTCTGATTGATAATTTACCAGAAGTAAACTATCTCCATATAAAGAAGTTCTATGTATCTCCTTGGCCTAAGATCATTTATGGTGATACCCAATTAGATCTCGAGGTTACTGCTATAAATAAGGCTACTGGCAGTATGTCTTATATCATAAGTTTCACATCTACTAATGAGTTCTCTATATACTCTTCAGAAGGTAGGTATGAGCTTACTGGTCAGGCAGTAGGTACAGTAACTATTGATGATACTGTAAACGGTTTTAATTTTTCAATAAAGGTTGGAGGTAGGTATGAGCTTGGTTATAAGTATCAAATAACTATCTCTGAGCCTAACATGGATTACGAGGAACCAGGATACAACCAAGTAGTATTTGATCACACATTACTAACTCTCGATATACACGAAACAGTATGATAAATATTAGGCATTTAATAGACTTTCTGCCTTTATACTTCAAAGATAAGGATACTTATAAAGTAGATGGAAAAGGCATATTAGAACGATTTCTAGAAATTTGTGGAAACTATTTCACAGATAACATAAAGTCAGTTATTGATAATTCACTAGATATTATAGATCTGGACAAAACCTCTTCTCAATATCTGGCTTTGCTTTGGGAATTACTTGGTCAAATACCTTTTGCTAACAAGGCAGGTACCCCGCCTTTTAATTTAACCAAGCAACAGCAGGTGGATCTTATACGATATTGTAATGAACTTCTAAAGATCAGAGGCTCAAAGGAATTCTTTGAGATAATGTTTCGGATGTATCATAACGAAACGAATAATCTTCAGCTAGTAAGTATAGTATCTGATGATGTTGATTGGGATAAAGATATCCGGGAAAATCGAGAGTATATTAAAAAGAGGGAAGGTACTACAGAAACTAAGGGTTCTCAAACCGATCGTAGAGTTCTATGGCCATATTCAGATAAAGAGGTCTTGGATGATCAAGACATTAGTTTTGATGAGTATCATCGAATGAAGCAGTGTATAGATGTTACATTTACCATTACTGGACAATTCAAAGGAAATGATACATCTGCTTACAAAGCTATCAGGGCTTTCATTGAGAGGTTCGTGCCATACAATGTACACCCTATTATAAAGGTAAATGGTGTTCTTCTTACTGACAAATACGATCTAGTACTAGAGATCTTAGAAGATGGAATTTGGAAAGTTCCAAAAAAAGATCCCATAACTTTATCAAATGATGAGAGATTAAGGGTTCGGGTTTATGCTATCGATGAGTTGGGTAAACCAGTAGAAGGTGTAAGGATATTTAGTAATATCAATGGAGGTACAGTACTCAGTAGAACTTCTGTATATGAGTTCGTAGTATCTAATGTACTTGATGGTGATGGAGATACCTATATGTTTACACTAGATAATGAAAGTATCACTCCTAAGGGTAAAAGAAAAACTCTGAAAGTGAAGAGTATTGCCGAAAAGAGTGTCTCTTATGGGATATCCATCGATAAATCATCTGAACAGCTTTCAAAGAGTATTAGGAAAGGTACTTGTCTGGTTACTGCCTATCGGCAAGTAGAGGGAGGTTCAAAAGAAGGGGTTTCTGTTATGTGTTTACAGACTGGAGAAGTTAAGACACCTTCTTCAGGTACAGTTACTGAATGGGAGTTCGTAATACCAGGAACTTATACATTTGTGATAGTAGGTCACACTGGCAGTCAGGTAAATTATGAATTGAAAGCCTTTAATAAGAAGTATCAAGTACTAATGGCTGAAGCTATATATCATGGTTCTGGTGGATATTCTCCAGGAAATTTTGTTCCTGAATTAAAACTAAATAGCTATGACAATAGGTTTCCAAAATTCTTTGTAAAGGTAATCTGTAATGACCCTGAAGTAAAAACTAAAGATTTACAGTGCCATATATTAGGAGCTCCTTTTAGTAAATATTCTCCCGATACTCCGTATGAAGTACCTGGGTTTGGTATTTATACTTTCATACCAGATAATGCTAAATCTGGAGACGGTAGTACAAATGCTACGCTAACAGTAACTAACGGTGAGATCATATTTACTACTGCTGTAAGTAAACAAGAGAAGTTACCAAGTATTATAGATAATGATCACCAAAAAACTTGGGCAGAGATCAAAGCAGATCCAAAAACTAATGCAGCTAAACAAGTCCTTGAACAAGGTCAAGGTATAACTATGGTAGTTAAACTACCAGACGGTACTCAGGTAGAAATTACTAAAGGTCAGAAAAAACAGGGCCCAGGTTATGTTATAGAAATGACCTCTAATGATACGGTTAGAATTACCTCTTATCAAAGAGGTACCTATCTTTGTTGGGTTAAGGTTTACCCATCTAGCAAGGCAGTTTGGCATGTAAAGGATATTAGATCTAAAGATCACGTCCCAGCTAAACTTATTGTAAGGCCTGAGGATGATACTAAAGCTTGGTCTGGAGAAAATACTTCCTCATCTACATATCAACTTTCAGAGACCGATAAAGAGGCAAGGTACTCATTATGTTTGGTAGATGATAATGGGAATAATGTAGAGGTTAGAGAAAGAGTTACTGAAGTTGAAACTGGCAAATCTTTTATGCTAGATTCCTCAGAGGTGCTTTCTAAAACTGAGAAAGGAGTATTTAATTATACTGTAACTGTAGACGGTAAAAAGTTTACAGCTAAAGTTCATATTAAGGATTTTGAAACTAAGGTAGTTTTAACCTGTACTCCTTCAATTGCTATGTTGAACAATGGTCAAGCCATCTCGAAGATATCTATCACTAGTAATAAGCCAGGGGTTACTCTTAAGGCTAGGCTAAAAAATACTGGAGATCAGTACAGTGATGGTGATCAGTTCGTGGCAAACAAGGCTATGAAATATGTCTTTACAGCTATGGCTGATGGTAAGCCTGTTAAAGATGAATATGATGCCGAGGTAAAAGCTACTTTCACTGTAATAGATCCTACTCAAATTGCTGCAGATCCTACTAAGATAGTATTTGAAGCTGATGGTTCTGTTACTAAAACCGGAGATGTTATTAACATAGTTGCTGGCGAGGATACTGATTGGGTGTTAATAACTCAAGGTTAATTATCCTATAAGAATTGAGTACGATGGAAGTAGGAATATCAACATTGATAGAGACTTTAGGTCTACTATTAGGAGGAGGAGGTATAGGTTACCTTTTAAAATTAAAGTCCTCTATGGCAAAAGCTAGAGGAGAGGCTTATCAAATAGAGAATGAAGCTACAAAAAGTGTTCAAGATATTTATCAAGAGATGATAGAAGATGTCAGACGAGATCGTATTGAACAGAAAGGCTATATTTCTGAGCTCAAGGAGGAGAGGAAACACTTACGACAAGATCGGGACGAATGTCGTAAGGAAAACGCTCGGCTTTTCCAAAGGCTTAATAATATGGATGAGAAGATCTTAGGCTTGGAAAAAGTGGTTGCTAGACAGGCACGTAAATTAGAGTTAATAAACCCATTCCTATGTAGTCGTGATTGCCCAGATAGGTTACATACTACCTTCAAGGAGCTTCTGGCTATTAAAAAGATTAGTCAGGTTAATGATATGGATAGGGATACGAAAGATAATAAATCTAAATAAATAATTATGTCAACAGGAGATGTATATTTTAACTATGGTAGTAGAATAGAATCCAAAAGGCTAGCTGAAGCAATAGCTATGCCATTTGGAGTTGGCCCAATATGTGGGTTTGGTTCTGCTGAGATCAACGGCAAGTTTCTTAAAGTATATCCTTGGGCTGTTGGTGATGAGAACGGAGCAGGTTCTGATAACTTTACTGATCCTGCGAGATTTTTAATGAGAGATCTTATACGTAGTCACCACATACCAAGATCAGAGGATGCTGATATTTCGGCATATCGTATTACCTTTGGATGTATTGCTAAGGATGGTATACTGTATCGTTCTGGAGAATCTTCTCTAAATAACATTCCAATTGAAGGCAGTAAAGGTGTCTACAATCAGGTACTATTGTTTGCTGAGCATCGGCATATAACCGAGCCCGTAAATAATGTGGTATCTTTTAGGGCATTCTGGAATGAATCTAGTTTTGATTTCTTTAACTTATATAAAGAATCATTGGATATTTACTATCCGAACTCTAGTAAATCTCGTAAGGCATCTATATCAGAGAAGTATGATCCTTCATTTAATAGGAAACTTTCTTATGATTATCTGATGGATAAAGTAGAAGCTGCTTGCTCTACCTACCAGAATTATCAGAAATCTATGGTTCTCATAGGAGTATATGGAGACGGCATAAATAATGACCCAGATAATGGTAAAGTAGAGAAGTTTGCTATTGTACCTTACGGAGGTCAGTTCCCTGTATCACTTAGATACAATTGGTCGATCCATTCATACTTTAAGGAAGCTATCAACCGTATAGAATCTTTCATAGATTATACTACGATTGATAAAGCTTTAGATCCAGACACTGGCCAGTCATTGAAATTTACTTCACTAACAAAATATTTGGAGTGGGTAATTAACAAAAAGACTGCTTACCTACAACAACAAATTGAATCGGTTTCTTTACCTACCGGTTCTATTATCCTATTTGATGGTGAAAAAATACCAAAAGGTTGGGAAGTTTATGATAAAGCTGCTGGTAGGGTAGTGATCGGGTATACTGCTGGAGGTATTCCTCTGAATACCTCAGAAGAAGGTAATCAGACCATACTTCAGAATCTTGGGGATGTATATAATCCTTTAAGAGCTGATGAGAGGTATCAAATCATCTTAAAAGGTACTGATTTGCCTAAGCATTATCACGGTATTGGATTAGCAGCAGGTAGGCAAGATAACGCTAAAGACGCTTACAGTACATGTCTTTGTAACTTCAGCAATAGATGGCAAGGTATAAACGGAGATATGTGGGACTTTGGTTACAACCCAGTAACTAATATCGTAAGGGGAGCTGTACTGTCAGGAGCTAATATCTTGGATATTACTGATCCCACTTCTGAGACTAACAAAGAATCTTTGGTAATTAGTAAACTGCCACCAGCTATCACCCTACGGTACATTAAGAAAACTTCAAGTAGTGAAAATGTGAATAAAGGTACCTAGCCGTTATTAACAATTTGTGTTTTAATTATTTGTTTTGAGGAGAGGAACAGATCTGTAATACGGTCTGTTCCTCATTTTGTGTTATTCATAATGTAGTTCTTCTCTTGCTTTATCTATCCAATATCTAATATCCTCTCTGAGTTCTCCTATATACTTAACCGAAGATCTAGTCATAGGTAAGTTAAAGAACTCTGCTAATAGAATATTGGTTATCTTTCCAAACTTAGTATTTTCCTCAATATAAGGAGGCGGAGTAGTTATGCACTCCCAGACTAATAAAGCATCTGGAGATAGATTCTTTTTCATATATTCATTTACCAACCGAAGCATCTCTTCTCTAGCTTGAGTTTCTGAATCATCATCCATGTAATCTTCTTTATCATTATCAAACAGATCCTCAAAAGACTTTAGATTTTGATTGAACTCTGCTCTATCGTTGTAAGCATATCTAAGTAAATGATTCTTATATGTAGATAGAGCTCGAAGAATATTTGCCTTCAGGTGTTCTTCATCTACTTTTCCATAATACTTATTAAATACGTACAACATCTTATCATAAAACTGTGAGGCAATAATATCTGGAGAAACGTTATATCTCCTTGCATCTATACCTCTTACCAGATTATTGATAACGGGTTTACATAACTTGTAAAGCTTGAGGAATAGACGTTCATCATATCCCTCTTGCATCGGCTTAAGTCTGTGTATTTCAGATCCATCACTTCTTGATTCTGCCATAGCTTATATTATTTTGAAATTTTGAGCAAATATAATACTTATTTTTAATATATGTAAGTAAATTTCCAAAAAGTTCACCTAAGAGCTGAGGATTAAGTTCTAGACGGTACGTAGTTATAGTATGAGCTAGTCCGAGACTAAGGAGATCTATATATTAGAAAACATTTAATTCATATGAAACAACCAAAGTATAAATTTTCTTTCGACCCCAGCTTTCAGCTAGAAATCCTGAGGTTTATTATTCAAGATAAGGAGGGAGGCTTAATATTAAAAAGGATTAAACCAAGTTACCTCACATTGATAGAGCATTCTATCATTGCCCAAGGTATTACCAGATTCTTTAAGAAGTCAGGTAAAATACCGTCTAAGAATGTATTAAAAGAGGTATTAAAGGAGTTGCTAGAAAGTAAAGATTATATAAACCTGATAACTAAAGAAGATATTCCTACAGTGAACAGTTTAATAGATAATCTTTATGACGTACCTCTTAAAGATAGAGATTTTATTCAGGAAAAGGTTTATCGGTTTACTACTTACGTTGAGATGAGGAATCTAAACGATTCATTTGATCTAAACGATTTTGGTCAGTATGATGAATATTATCGTAAGATAGATAAGATTCTTCAACGATCTAAGCCTAAGAAAGAGGAAGAGCCTCTCTTTTTGATACGAGATGTAGTAGACCGTCAATTTAATAGACAGGCAGACCCTGCTATCATACCAGCTCCATATAGGCAAATGAATAAGCTCACTAATGCTGGAGGATTCCCTGCTCACTCTGTGGGAGTATTATTGGATAAGCCTAAAGCAAGGAAGACTTTCTTCTTAGTAAACCTGGCTCTCGGATATCTCAGAATGAAAAAGTCAGTTCTTTATATAGATACGGAGAATGGTAAAGAGCAAATCATGGACCGTGTAATCCAGGCTTCAATCGGCAAAACTAAGAAAGAGGTTTACTCTGGAGAATTTGATAAACTAGAAGCTAAGCATATTAGAAAACTACAAAGGTTTGGTGTTGAGATGGTTATTGAGAGAGTACCTGCTATGGTAACCGATTGTAATTATATCTCAGACTTAATACATAAGCTTAAACAACGAGGCATAAATATTCAAGTAGTGATTATAGACTATGCTGCGAAGTTAGCTTCTATTCAACGGGATAGAGAAGACTTCGATCGTATATCAAATGTCTTTGTGGATATTCAGAACATGGCTGAGCAGGAAGGTTTAGATATAGTATGGACTGCCAATCATATTACTCGAGAAGGTAAAAAGCATAGGGCTACCAGATATGATGAGAACGATATTGCTAAGTGCGTAGATATCGTACGTCACGTACAGGTAATATATGGTCTTAATGCTACTGAACAGGAGGATGCCGAAGGTATACAACGTCTCGAATTAGTAGTACAGAGAGATGGATTACCATCAGGAAGGTGTTTATTCAAAGTAGAGATCGAAAAACAGAAAGCTAAGGAGTTTACCATAGAAGAACGTAAGTCTTATGATAAATTATATGGAGAAAAATTAGATCAAACCATATCTAAGAGCTCTAATAAAAATCCCAATGCAGATCCAGAGAAACGTAAACATATAACTGGAGATATATAATGAAGATTACTAACAAATTTAAGTCCCAGCTTTATTCGTATTTCACAAAACGATTAGGAGCTTTTCCATATAAACATGGATGGATGAGGGTTCCTGTATGCCCATATTGTGGTAGGGAAGAGAAGATGGGTATCAATTTATCTTTATATCGTACTAATTGTTTTAGATGTAATAAACACCCATCTCCTGCCCAGTTAGTAATGGATGTAGAGAATTTAGAGACTTGGTCAAAGTTGATGAAGTTTCTAAATGGCGGTGAGTTTAATGAGCTAGAATTTAAGGAAGAGAAGGTAGAACTTTTAGAAAAGAAGCCAATATATCTCCCTGATGGTTTTACTAATATAAAATTCGGTAAGTCTCAGCTAGCTAAATCGATAAGAGGTTACATAAAGAAAAGAGGTTTTAACGTTACAGATTTATCCAAGCAAGGTATTGGTTATTGTAATGAGGGCAAACTGTTCGGTTATCTAATTATACCATTTTATTATAGGAGTGAGCTTAGGTATTATAATGCCAGAGCAGTATTAACTAATGGCCCAAGATATAACAACCCTGACAAGGACCTTACTGGACTTGGTAAGGAGTTTATCATATATAACCATGATGCTTTATCAATGTACAGAACTACTTATATCTGTGAAGGAGCTATCAACGCATTAACTTTGGGAGAGAGGGGAATAGCTACCATGGGTAAAGCAGTATCTGCCTATCAGGTAAACGAACTTATTAAAGCTCCGTGTGAACGTTATATTATTCTTTTAGACCCAGATGCTAAAGATAAAGCAGTTAATTTAGCTTTGAAGTTAGTTTATTTCAAAAAGGTAAAAGTAGTTTTTCTCCCTGAAGGTAAAGATGTTAATGACTTAGGTAAGAAAGCTACCTTAAAACATGTATGGTCGGTAAGGTATCAAAATTATCAAGATTTGATAAAGATCCGAAACTCTCTTGTCTAAGGAGATCCTATATTCATATATTAAATATCAAATATTAAACAGATGAACATTAAGAATTTTTTCAAGAGTTCCGATACGGATATTAAAATTACTCGTATCTGGGAATGGGATTGGACTAAGGTTTTTAACTGGGACAATATCTCCATAACTACTCCCCAACAAATCATGAAAGTTTTTGATCACCTGAGAACTTCAAAATCTATTGAGGTTTTCGTTTGGGGTAATTCAATATACTATCGTGCTGATACCGAAAAGTTCGGTTTGGTAGAGGGTTGTTGGGATAAATATTTTAGTGAGTTTCAGTTTAGAGTTATTAAATACGGCACTCTGTATAAGATACCTTTGCGCTCTATAGTTTACGGAGTAAATTCTAAGAGGAGATTTTATCCAGAGATCCAGGAGTTTGTAAAATGGTTAGAAGATACATTCAAGCCTTTTCTTAAAGCTTATGAGAAAGAGAGGTCATTGTGAAAAGGGATCCATCCATACATATTACTAAATCTGTTTTTAAGGAAATCCTTCAGGAGTTGGAGTTAGATGAATTTCCAACTGAGGAATTTTTTATTAAAGCTAGGCAGGTTTCCATAGATACTAGAGTAATAGCAGTAACTAGCGCTAAAACTACAAAGAAAGTTAATAATATAACTCTAGCGAGCAATGGTAATACTAACCTGGCAGCAGATATACTCTACTCAGTTCAAATTCAGTTAAAACATCGTGGAGTAAAGAAAATAGACGAGAATAATCGTCAATGGCCTCTCTGTAAAAAGTTAGCCGATGTATGTAATACTTTCTGTACTGATTTTAACCTTGAAACTAGGTCAGGTTATATAAAGTATATTAAAATGGGATTTAGTCGGATGCAGGGTAATCATAAAAATTACCTTAACCGGTTAATAGCTATGGCTCAGAACATAACCGATTCTTATCAGGCAACAGATGAAATTAACCATGATGAAAGTCCAATTGAGACATCTGCTATTCACGATTACTACTGTAAGGTAATTGCTGATAGAGCAGGTTTCCGAGTAGATTATCATAATCAGCCTGAGATTTATGTATACTTCATTAGACTTAGAGAATTTTGTGAAGCTCGAGGCATAGATTATGAGGAATGGATAGATTCTCAATTCGAGGGGCTTGCTTGGTGTAATGGTTTACCAGAGCCAGATAAACTCTTAGGAGATAAAGCTAACATTTATTATGCAAGATTCAGATTTAAGACAACAAAACTAGATAAAGAGCCGAAGGTAGTAGGTTCTCTCTGGGATAAAATTAAGGAAGAAGATGACTAGATTGATAATTAAGAACTGTAATGAGGTAGAGCTTGATATTTCTCAGAAGTATGGGATCAAGCTCTACGATGACATGTCTATCAGACATCCAAATGCTTTCTACCTTAGGAGAAGGATTAAAAATTGGGACGGCATGGTACATTTCATTAGTAAGTATGGTAGGTTTAAGATAGGCCTTTTACCAAGAGTATATAAAAAACTTACCGATGATTATGGACTGAAAGTAGAGGTCATAGATAATAGGAGAGGTATCACCATTCCTAAAAAGGTAGTTACCAAGATAGGTAAGTATAAACTACGCCCCGAGCAAATAGATGCTCTCAAGGCAATTATTCATTATGAGGTAGGAGGCATACCATTCCAAGTAGGAGTGATAGATGCTACCGTTAACTTTGGAAAATCTCTTTTGATGTCTGCTCTGTATTATTCTTTTGGTAAGGAGTTTAAGACGCTTCTGATAACGAATGATGCTGACTGGTTTAATCAGTCTAAGGAAGAATTTAAGGATTATGTACCAGATGAGAAGGTGACCTTTATTCAAGGCAGTAAGGTAGAGAACTGGACAGGCTTTAACATAGGTATGGTTCAATCTATTGCCAGGAATATTAAGAAGTATCAGAATGAGCTTTCTCAGATAGATATGGTACTTGTAGATGAGGCTGATTTAGCAGGGAGTAAAACTTACCAGACGGTTCTTACTCATTTATATAATACCAGAGTAAGGCTAGGTCTTTCTGGTACCATTTATATGTCAGGATTAAAGAAGGATCTTTTGAAGAACATGAACTTGGAATCATTCTTCGGTCTTAGGATGTATGAGTTTAGACTGGCTGATTCTATCAAGGCAGGTTATTCGACCAAGACTATTGTGAAACTTATTGATACTGATCCTTGGTATAAGTATATGGATCAGGAAGGAATTGCAGAAGCTTCTTACAAAGAGATTTATGATCGGATGATTACCTATAATTATTATGGCAGAAGACTTATCTATGATAGGCTTATGTTCAATCTTAAATATGGGAGATTACCGGCACTCATAGTTTGTAAACATATTGCACACTGTGAAAATATATATAAGCATCTAAAAGAATTACTAGATAAACATCTAACCATTGCCTATGTACATGTAAATACTCCCAGTAAAGAGCGTAGAAATATAATGAAGAGGTTTAGAGCAGGGGATATAGATATCTTGGTATCTACTACAATCATTGCTCGTGGTAAAAACTTCCCGAAGCTTCGTTATATGATAAATGCTGCAGGAATGAACTCTCAGGAAAAGTCTATTCAATTCCTCGGCCGATTAGTCCGTACATTTGAAGGAAAGGACAAAGTATATCTAGATGACATTCAGTATCAAGGCAATTACCTTAGCAGGCATTCAAAGAGGAGATCTAGATATTATAAAGCAGAAGATTTGAAGGTAATTGATATGAAGAAGATCTGGAATAAGTATGAGAAGCATTATCCAGAGGATGATATACCTTTCTAACAGGCATAAGGTTTAGACTAGAAGTATATATCTTTTACTCGTAGAGGAATAAGATATATTACTTAAGGTAGTAAGGCATATATCTTAATTATATACTAAAAGAATAATACATAACTCCATACTCATGTAGTTCCAGGAGTATCTATAGCAATATAAATAACTCAAAATATAAAGAACATGGAAGCAACAACATTAGATTACGTATTGATTTATGGTTTTATGGGCTTAATTAGTTTTACTATATGTCTCATAGTATTTTTCGGGATGAAACATCAACTCGACGATAAAGATGACGATAAATTACCTAAATTATAACCTTATATCATATCAACATACACACAAATGAACTCTAATCTCAAAATGTTAGTTGTTCTATAGTCTACTATACTAATATAAATATAATTTAATTTCAATGTTATGGGAAAGAGGAAACAAAACCTTCCAGACCTTTCCAAACAGGATCCCTTAAATCCTCAGATAGATCTCCTATCTATAGGTACTAACGGGGATCCTTGTTTTGGTAAAAGTTATGATCTTAGCACTAAAGAATGTAAACAGTGTGGAGATTCCGAATTATGTGCTTTCAAGATGGCACAATCTCTTGGTAAAACTAGAGGTGAACTTGAAGCTAAGAAACATTACAAGGACTTAGATATCCTTGAGGATGTAGAGGGTATCAAGAAGTTTATGAGGAGACTTAAACGAGCAGGAGAAAGTAGACGAGAAATCGTTAAGAAAGCTTCTCTCAAATTTGAGGTTCCAACTGGAGACTTACGTAAAATATATAAGGAATTAAAATGAACGAATTGAGGATTTCACTCATCAATACGTTTTGGTATTTTGCTCGAGTATATATGAATTTTCCAAACGATCAGATGGATGCTATTGAAGTTATTTCATCTAAGTTAGGAAAAGCTTCAGACTTGAATAAGATATTGGATAAGGTAGATGAGAAACTACAGGAATATGGATTACCCGTTCATGTTGAACGTAACCCTAATATGACATTACAGGATTTATTAACCCAAATAAATAACGTTATAAAACAATTTGAAAATGGACAACAGATTTAGATGTACTCGAGTTCGTGAAGTAGAACTTCCCACTCGTAACAATCAAGGAGATGCAGGTTTGGATTTCTATATGCCAACCAATCTCACAGTAAGTGATCTTATCAATGCTAATGCAAAGGCATCAGATGTAGAGTATAGTAATGGATTAGCTCATGAGGGAAGCTTTGCTTGTGTAGTGAGTGAAGGTAAGGTAGTTAAATTATCTATCGGGCCTAAGACACGAGTAGTGGTCCCCTCAGGTATTAGAGTTTTGCTTGAGCCTAAAGATTCTATGATGATGGCAGCTAATAAGTCAGGACGTTCTACAAAGCAAGGTCTTATCTTTACTGCTGAGATATGTGATTCACCATATAATGGAGAGTATCACATGGGTATCTATAACTCTTCAAACCAGGTACAGGAACTAGAGGCTGGTAAAGCAGTAGTTCAGTTTATTCATGTACCTTGTTATCTCGATAAAGTAGAGGAGATATCAAATGAGGAGTATGAGAAAGAGGCTGAAACTTGGGGTACTCGAGGAAGTAACGGTATGGGCTCTGGCAACAACGAAAAGAAAGGTAAGAAATAATGGATATCCGAAATATTCGTGAACAAGCCCCTCAAGTATCTGATAAAAGTTATCTTGAGCATATATGGGAGCTTCAGAAAGATCTCCTCAAAGGGTACATCGGTAAGATAGAGAAAGATCTCCCAATGTACCCAATAGATATTCACTCATTCAAAGGTCAGCAGGTACTGAAAGACTTCTCAGGTAGAATTATAGAAGAAACTGCTGAAGGTTATGAATCTACTTCTTATGCTTTAGATCTAGCTGAAAAGTATGGGTTTAACCTGAGTGCTATGGGAAATAATGATTTTGAGATGTTGCTCAATCATCTTCAAAATTCTAATGAGGAACAAGCTGATGCAATGGCATTCTATGTTAGTTTATTCTTATATGCTAATGTAGAGATTCAGGATATATACGATTACTGTAAAACTAAATTTCATTATGTCTGCGAGAATCTCGGTGATATCATGAATATAGGTCTACAGCTACATCGTCGTTCTGGGTATGTAATAAATCAACAGAATTTGTTCCCTATCCTCACTGATGAGGCTCTTGAAGATGCCGGTAAGGATGTAGAACATGTAAGGAGTTATATTCCTGCTTTTACTGAATCTTGTACAGAATCCCATGATCTTGAGGGTCATATGCTTTGGTCTGTAGCTTATCATATAAATATCGGAAGGAATTTCCTGAAGAATAAGCCTTGGAAACAAACCCAAGAGTTAACAGATGTTACTCGGTATGATGAGCAAATCGTACTTGGATTTGTAAAGTATATGGGTTACTTATCAGCAGTTGGATTCACTCCTAGATCTCTCTATGTATTATTCTTTAAGAAACATAGAATAAATGAATTTCGTCAAACTAGCGGTTATTAAAATATGCCTACATTAGATTCTTTACAATCAGAGATAGATGCCTTAGAAAGGCGTATATCTACTGCTGAGACTAAAATAAGCTCTCATGATACCTCAATCCAAAATCATGGAGTAACTTTAAGTCAGCACAGTGAGAAATTGAAAAATCATGAATCACGTCTTCAGGATCATGATAATCAGTTAACTAAACATGATCAGAGATTACATACTCTTGAGGATAGCTCATTAAAGATTACCTTAACCAGGGTCTGTAAAGCTCCCGTAGTAAATACTAAAGGTTTAATTGATATCTTTATGCCTGATAAACTGAAGCTTGAGGACTTTGAGAAGTTTAATCAGGATGTAGATATCGCTCAAGATTTCAACTGGTTCAGGAAAATATCCAATTCGGTTGGTCGAGGAAAAGTATGCTTCGATTTTGATCGGGAGAAAGGTATAAAAGCTATCCTTTTAGGACAAGCTACAAGAGTTTTGATACCTACTGGATTGAAGATCTCAAATATCACTCCTATTAAGTCTACTCTCAAGGTAGTTAATTCGGATGATATGGTTATCAACAAAGGTTTAGTCTACGGTATAGAGATTATACCTGAAACCGAAGAGGCTATAGTTTCTATCCATAACTATACTGGTAGTACTGTTCATATCTATAGTGGAGAAATTCTCTGTTCTATAGCTCATATGTTCCAGTATAAGACGGTACCAGAAGTAATAATACCTAATATCGGAGGTTAAACATGTCTGGATGGAATAAACCAATAAAAGGATTGGAGTTTAATGCTGAGGAAACGTTTCATGCTCTTGAATTTCCTACATCACAGGAAGCTTGGGAGGGATTAAATGAAGCATTCCTACGATTAGACCCAGTCCTTTTTGAGAAAGGTTCAGTAGCTAATTCTGGAGTTGCTGTTTCATATAATGTATTTGTGAAGATTCGGAAAGCTTATATTAATCCTGAGTTCGATTACGGTAGACACTTCAATTATACCGAAACTAAGTGGACAATTCTTCTGAATAACTACTTAGATTTTAACCAATTAGATTTGGTAAAGTCTCAGGTAAAGATGAGGAAGGCCACTTATAATCAGAACTACAATGTAAGCTACCTGTTCAATAATTCCCATAATAATGGTAAGCAATGTCTTTTGGCAGCTATCTTCTCTAAGAGGTTCCAGGAAGATGTTCCTGTTATTACTATGGTAATTAGAGCTTCAGAGATTACAAAGAGGTTGATTTTCGACTTCCTTCTAATCCAACGTATGGCAGAGTATGTATATGGTAAAGATCAAACAGTACAAATAAATCTGTTTGCTACTCAGATGTTCGGAAATATAGAGACTTTGCTGATGTATGGAGCTCATAAGAAGTTGAAGAGAGTCCTTAAAGGTACAGATAAAGACAGCCCTTGGATTAAAAGGTTGTTGGAGGTAAATAAAAAGTTCGAAAAAGGTACCGAAAAGGATTTTTCTACCTATAAGGTATTTCTCAGAGCTTTTAAGGTACTTCGTCCAGATCTATATGAGTACAAACCTCTTTTAGCAAAGAATCTAGTCATCGAGGAAGATGATATAGAATATCCTGAGGATTGTATAACTTACTCACAGAGAAAGAAGTACAAGTCTAAATTAGCCAAAGCTCATAGATCGAGATAGATTCAATATATTATTACTAAATTTTTATAAAAATATGAGAATATACAGTAACGCTAGAGAGTTAATGTCTGAAATGGGCAGAGACTTATGGGAGATGGGTATGGAGGTAAAACCTAAGACCTATCAGAACAAGGTTATTGAAGGAAATGAAGACTTCATAACTAAGGAAGAGTTTTGTAAACAGTACTGTTTAACAGCTCTCCCGGATCCTGATTTCCTTTTCATTTTTACTAAAGCTCAAGATTGGGCAAAGGTTGAACTGGAAGAAAGATTATCAGGTATTCAACATAACCCTGGCAGGGCTTGGGAATTGAGAAAGGATATGTGGGAAGAGTTCCTGGTAGATGATCCCTTTAAGGGGCTAAGGTTCGATTACACTTATCCTCAAAGATTAGGTAATAAAGTACGTAGTTTAGAGAATAATGGTCCTATAATGGTTCCTGTACTACAGGCAGTTATTCAACTGTTGAAACATGATCCGGATACTCGTAAAGCAGTGCTTCCTATCTTTACTGATACTGATTGTAATCATTATGATGGAGGAGCTAGAATCCCTTGCTCAATGTATTATGGGTTCTTTATTAGGGAAGGTAAGCTGAACATAACCTACCATCAGAGGAGCTCAGATTTTGTGGGTCACTTTGGAGATGATGTATACCTTGCTTGGAAAACTATGGAGTATGTAGCTTCACAGGTAGGAGTAGAGGTAGGGCATCTTATCCATACAATCGATTCTCTTCATTGTTACAAGAGAGATTGGCATCTATTGAAAACTTCGGTAGATGATATGGCCTAGATATAATTTTCAGGTTTAGTTATTATGAATAAGAGTTACTTACATCATGCTTAAATAAGAGATATCTTAGCTCATAAGAGTACAGGTAATATGATGTAAGTAACTCTTTTTGTTTTGTAAAATATGAGAACAAAGTACAGAATTATAAGAAATTACCAAGAGCTTGATCTACTGATTGAACTTTGTATTAAGTTAGGAATTGCTTGCGTCGACTTTGAGACTAATGGTAATCCTATTCATAACAAAGATTTCAAGCCAACTATCTTATCAGTTTCTTGTATTCCTGGCTTGGGAGTTTCTATACCATTAGATCATCCAGAAACTAAGGACTATACTGATAGAGGTTGGGAATGGAAGAGAGCTCTTCGTAGATTTGCTAAAAGAATTATTGAAAATCGTCAAGTAGTTAAAATAGCTTGGAATGCCAAGTTCGACTTTGCAATATTTCAGTTGTTTGGTTATTTTTATCGAGGTACTCTTTTAGATGGTATGTTAGCTAAATACCTATTAAATGAGGAAAAACCAAATGATCTGAAATCAATGGTTAGTAGGTATATTCCAGAAGCTGCAGGTTATGAAGCTGATAGAGGTTTTGATAAACTTCCTTGGGATAAGAAACCTTTAGAACAGCTTTGTCAATATGGTTGTCAAGATACCGATTACTCTCTTAGGTTAATGATTTTCTTTGAGCAGAAACTCCTTGATAATAATCTTTATGATTTATACCGTAACTTGATTATGCCCGCTAGCAGGGTACTCCAGACAGTTGAATTTAATGGGTTATATCTTGATAGAGCATTTAATAAAAAGCTTTTGGATGAATATAGGCCCAAGATAGATAAAGCTCGTAGTACTTGCCTTGAACTTCCTGTAGTGAAAAAGTTCCAGACAAGATATAATCAACAGAAAATCGATAGGTACATAGAATCTATCGAAAAAGAGTTAGAGGATCTTGATTATAATGATCCTAAAGATGCAAGGAAGATAGCTTCAAGAGAACAAAAGATAGCTAATATCCGAGCAGGTATTTTCTCTACTAAGAAGGAAAAAGACCTGAACAGAGATATAAATTTAGGTAGCCCAGTAGATTTACCTGCTCTCATGTTCAGTAAAGATGGTTTTAATATGAAGCCTATAAAGGAAACTAATACTGGTAAACCTTCTACAGATGAGGAATCTTTGGTAGAGATTAGATTAAAGATCAAGAATCCTAAATCACCAAAAGCTGTTTTCTTAGATTCACTCCTTGAGTTAAGGGGCTTAGAGAAAATGTATAAGACCTATATATTAGGTTGGTCAGAAAAAGTACAGGATGATGATTGTTTACATGGAAGGTTCCAAATACAGGGTACTACTTCAGGCAGATTATCATCGGCTGAGCCAAATATGCAACAGATACCAAAAACTTCTGTAGACCCAAACATAAAGAAACAACTTATAGCCAGGCCTGGAAAGTTATACATGGCCATGGACTTTAGTCAGGCAGAGTTAAGGATTATGGCTCATCTTTCAGGAGATGAAACTTATCTTAGAGCTTTTGCAGATGGTCAAGATCCTCACTTAGCTATTGCAGCTAAGAAATATGGTTTACCTTACGATGAAGCTAATAAAATCTATGAAGATGAGGATAACCCAGAACATAAACTTTGGAAAACTAGAAGAAAACAGGCTAAGCAAATTGCTTTCGGTATTATTTATGGTATTCAAGCAAAGCTATTATCCCAGAAACTGTCAGATGTAAAAGCTGGTTTGATAGTTACTCCTGAAGAAGCCCAACAACAGTTGGATGAGTTCTTCGAGGAACATCCTAAGATTAAGAAGTTTATGCAGAAACAGGAAAAACTTCTCCAAAAACAAGGTTATATTGCTTCTCTATTTGGTAGGAAACGAAGATTACCTCAAGTATATTCTGACGATCGTTCAGAGGCTGCTTATGCAGTTCGATTAGCAGTAAATATGCCTTGTCAATCTGCTGCTTCAGATATGTGTTTGTTTGGGTCTGTATTACTCTATTGGATGATGCACTCAGGTAACTTTCCTTGGATGAATTCGGTATGTCTAGTACATGATGCTAACTATTTTAATGTAGATCCCGGTACTATCAATATATGGACAGTTTATCAGATGTGGGATATATTTAGGAATCCCAAGACAAAGAAGTATTTTGGATTTAGTATCGATGATGTAGATATGTCTATGGACTTCGAGATAGGAAGGTCTATGGCAGAAGAATTACCTTTTATCCCTGGATATGATTATAATAAGATGATGTCTCCAGATTTCTCTGTAGATGATTATATGTCAGAACATAAGAAGTATAAACATATAGAGATTAAAGATTTCCCTAAGTTATTCCCTAAAGAATTTAAGAAGTATGAAGAAGATTTTAAGAAAAGGAACTCGTAACCTACCTTCTAAATGGGTTGCAAATTGCCCTAATTGCGGCTGTCAGTTTGAGTATGATAGGGCTGAGATAAAATTTTTTTATATTGATGACATTCCTCCACATGTACAATGTCCAGAATGTCATCAATACTTAAGACATTATGAATCTCAAAAATGCTCAATGGATAATTCCAGTACTATGAAAACTTAAATTATAAAATAGAAAGACTATGGATAAGGTTATAGAAGAAATCAAGGCCAGACGACTATCATTGGCTCGTAGAGATGCTAATCGGAAAGTAAATCTTACATATCTGATAGCTGGAGCTTATGTTCAAGCATTGGAAATAGCTAATAAGGCTATGGATTGGTCTAATCTCGAATTGGTAAAACGGGATAAGAAGTTAACTAAGGAGATATCTAAACTGAGTAGGAGGCTTCTGTATCTAATAGATGAGCTTCAGAAAGGTTCAGTACTATGTATGTCAGAAGAAGATTCTTTAGTACATGAGGATACTCTTCATATGTTTTTTGCTTTGTTTATGGTTATCATCGACAGAGCAGGTACAGATGAATTTTCGGATCTTCGGTTATTAAATATGTACAATATCATAACGAAGTATGAATCTTTGGTTAAGTTCGATTTCTTAGATATAAAAGATAAGATAGCTTTCTCATATTTAAGGGAAAAAATAGAAAAAGACCCTACCATGAAGATTGATGATCAAGGCAATATCTTGGTTACTGTCAGAGAAAATGGAACTGATACAGTTAAGAAGTACCGAGTAATGCAAGTAAAGAAATGAACGTAGATATAAAACCTTTAGTAGTAAGATATCAGGGTAAGAAAGTTACTTTAGATATTCAAAAAGAGTTATCTATTAACCCTAACAAGCTCGATTCTCAGCTGAGAGAGGTACCTTCTAGTTACTATATTCTTTGCAACTTAAGAGATAAATATATTAGGAGGAGAGATCTACTAGCAAGGAAAAGAGATGAAGCATACAGTAGAGCCTGGACTTATTATAAGGATAGTAACCCCTCTTGGAACAATGATTATGTTTCAAATAAGGCCAATACTAATAATAAGTACGTATCATTATGTAATCGATATTTAATGGCTGCTGAGAAAGCTGCAAAATTTATATCTGTTTGTAAGGCTTATGAGAGTAAGGAGAATATCATGAGAACTATCTCTGCCAATCTAAGACGACAATAGGATAAACTATAAGAATATACAAACATTTTAATTAAAATCAACAAACAATATGTACACACCATTCAGATTTGTATCTAAGGTAGTAGCTGAGAGAATTGCTCAGGCTATTATAGAAGAAGTAGGAGGTTGTCCTACAGAGAATCGAATCCTAATATTAAGTCCGAAGGATCAGGATGTTAAAGTTGGAAATATCATAGTTCCTGGTACCAATAAGGAAGAGATTCCAAACAAAGGAGTAGTGATAATTCCTGGAGAAATTTCGGAGGAGTACAAAACATATCGGCCTATTATCAAAACCGGTAGGGTAGTTACCTACGGTATGTATGCCGGTAAGAAGATAGATTTTAACAGTAAGATATTTACTGATCATGGCATCGATTTTGGGGATGATAAACATGAGTTCTCAGTACTCAGTCTTACCGAAGTGATTTTCACAGAAAACAATCCAATGTAACATTATATAATTATGGTAAAAAAAGAAAAGAAAAGGCTTTCTTCTGAAGGTACTTCAGTGAGAGAGAAATTGCTAGCTAGAAAGAAAAAGCTAGCTGAAAAAGGAACCGGTAATGGATTTGTATTCCCTAAGAATGGGACTACTCGAATCCGTATCGTAAGTGCAGGAGCTAATGAGGAGTTCGGTATGGAGATTACAAGATTTTATATTAGTAATCACTCTATCTATTCTCCGGCTACTTTCAATGAACCTTGTCCTTTTATGGATAAGTACACAGAGCTTAAGAACTCAAAAGATGAGGATGATAAGAAGTTAGCTAAGAAGATGATTCCTTCTCGTCGATTTGCAGTTGCTGCTCTGGTATATAAGGATGATAGAGGTAAGGAATTAGATTATGATTCTAAACCTCGTCTGGTATTAGTACCAAGCTCAGTATATCAAGATATCATCGAACTTTATCTCGATGAGGATGAAGCAGGAGATATGACAGATCCAAGGACAGGTTATGACATCAAAATAGAACGTTCAGGTTCTGGTCAGTTCGATACATCATACTCAGTACGCCAATGTAAACCAACTAAAGTGGATAGGGATCTCCTTAAGCCAGTAGATTTAGAGGAAATGGTAAGAGGCCAAATCAAGAGTTACGATGAATTGGAGGAAGAGTTGGATAAGTTCCTCAATAATCGTGCCGATGACGATGAAGATGATGAATCTGAGGAGGATGAAGCACCTAAGAAAAAGAGAACTAAGACTAGTAAGGTTAGGGAGAAAAAGAAAAAGAGAAGACACGGAGACATCTAAAGTCAGTTAAATACTGCTTCTTTTCCGCTCATACGTATTTTAAGTTAGTCGTTGGGAGTAGTTACTTTGTTAGCTGCTCCCTTTTATTTTGTTATAAGAACAATATGGCAAGAAAAAAGATAAAAGTCCCCAGCTTGAGGGATATTCAGAAAAAATTTCCTGGACAGTATATTGCTTCACAGGTAGATGAGAGTAAAATGCCTTGGCTTCCTTCAAGATGTTTAGCTCTAAATAAGGTAATGGGAGGAGGGATCCCATTTGGTAAAATCCTTGAACTCTTCGGAGAGGAATCCTCTGGTAAAACTTTATTAGCCTATGATTTTGCTTACTGTGCCCAGTACCTTGATGGCATAGTATTATGGGTAGATGCCGAACAATCATTTACTAATGCTTGGGCAGAAGCTAATGGCCTAGATCTTTCAAAAGTTGTAGTATATCGAGATACCTCAATCGAAAAGATCTCTGACTGGATAGCTATGCAAGCTCTGTATTGGAGATCCCAGCTTACTCATAATGAGCCAATTCTATTAGTGTTGGATTCTATCTCAGCTTTAGATACGGACAATAACATCAATAGCGAGATGGATAATGCTTCTGCTGATATGGGTAATCGAGCTAAAGCAATATACAAATACTTTAGGATTCGAAATGAGATGTTATATTCATTGGGTATTACTCAGGTATATATCAATCAGTTACGTAAAAATCTAAAAGCAGGTATGTTTGAAGACCCCGATACTACTCCCGGAGGGAAAGCTTTAGCTTTCTATGCTCACATCCGTATCGGTATGTACGGAGGTAAACAGATTACCAAAAAGATTCAAGGTAAAGAAAGAAAGATAGGTAGAGTAACTTCAATCCGTACTAAGAAAAATAAGGTAGCTCCTCCAGGACCTACTCTCAAAGGTACTCCAATCTACAATAACAAAAAGTATGTAGAAGTAGGCATAGATCGACTTCACTTCTTAGATGAGATTCTAATAGAGGAAGAGATTGTAGAGAAGAGTAAATCTGGCACATTTACTTTCAGAGGTAATACCGTATGCCGGGGAGCTGAAAAATTTATTAAGCTTCTTGAAGAGGATGATGCTCTTCGTAGAAAGTTAATTAAGAGAGCTCATATAAATACTCTGGGAACTACTAAAAAGTTACTAGAAAGCATAGAAACTAACCTTTATCCAGTTGATGGAATAGATAATGAAGAATATGAAGACGACGACGAATAAGAAACATTACCTATTGGTTGATGGAGATGGACTTCTCCATCAATCTTTTCATAAGTTCCAGAACTTAAAGACTAGTGATGGAATATCTACCGGAGCTATATTCGGATTCTTTAAGTCTCTGAAGATGTACTTGTATCGATTCAATCCAGATGATGTGTACATAGTATTTGATAATGGTCATTCAAAATACCGAGAGAAGTTGTTGGGTACTTATAAAGAACATCGTAAGAGGATAGATATTGATTATGAATCTCTACAATCTCAAAAGAAAGAGATTAGGAAGATGCTCAAGATTTTGAATATTAAGTACATCTTTGATAAAAAGAGAGAGTGTAACTATGAGGGAGATGATTTTATAGCTCATTTAGTTCTAAAACACTTACCTCGTAAACAGAAGATTACAATCGTAACCGCAGATAAAGACTTTAATCAGTTGTTGAGAGGTCAGTCTATCAAGATATACAATCCGAGAAAAGATCAGTTAGTGTATGAATCTAACTGTAAGGTAATATATGGGTACAGGGCTTCAGAAACTGTAGATTACCTAAGTTTGGTTGGAGATACTTCTGATGATATACCTGGCTACCAGGGCATAGGAGAAAAGAGGGCTACTAAATTTTTAGAGACATACGGTTCAATAGAGAAATATCTGGCCCAAGAACAATGTTTACCAGATGATCCATGCCACATAAAAATGAAGGAAGTTTGGAAAAGAAACCAGCAGCTAATTGACCTTAAATGGTTCTGTAACAAATATCCTTTGAAGGAAATACCTTTGGTAGAATATTCAAAAGGCTTAAAGTTAAAGGCTTTGAAGAAGTTTGCTAACACTTACCAACTTGGTTCATTCGAGAACGATTTATTTATAAGAGAATTTCAAAAACAATTCAATAGAACGTATGGACAGTAAATTTATCATGTTTGCCGGAGCCTCAGGCGTTGGCAAAACGACTTCTGCTAAGTATGTAGAGAAGTCAAACGAGGTTGTTGTTGACTATGAGCTTGAAGAAACTTCTTCATGGATACCGTTTATCTCTGGCTCTGTATCGGACCTTCTTAAAAACACTAAAGACATGTCTCATAGGGATATGTTAAACAGGGATGCTTCTACCTTGCAACAGGAGGATTGGCAGATAATAAACCTACGTAAAAAGTTGTTCGATAAAGCTAGAGGAAATGGTAATTTTGTATGCGATAGGAGTTTCCTTGATTCTGCAGCTTACTTTCTGTATAAACAGGCAGATCAAATACCTCAGTGCGAGATAGGACATTTCTTAGCTCTATGTAAGCAGTTAACCTCTCTACATTGTAGTCATCTTATCTTGATCGACTTTACAGTAGATATGTTATCAGAATGGGTAACTGAAGACAATGGTAAGAGAATTACTAATAACTACTTTCAGATGGAGATATCCAGAATAATGAGGATGGTATTAGATATTTGGAAAGTAAAATGGTTAAATGATATTACTTACCTAAAACAGGGTAAGTTCTTTACTCAAGCTAAAGACCTAAAATATGGAGCAAGCAGGGCAGTATTAGAATCAAGTTATGGTACTACTCAGGTTATGGTATTACGTGAATATAATTTAGATATTCGTGAACGTTTAATAGATAATTTCATCAATGGCAAAATCTAAGAAAATAGCCTTAGTATTTTCAGATTTACACTTAAATCTGTGGGCTAAGTTTAATGATGAAAAGAAGAGGACTTTGGACGGATTCAAGGTCCTCTCTTTGATTGCAGAGAAAAGTAATACTCTGGGAATCCCCGCTCTGTTCTGTGGAGACTTATTTCATAAGCCAGAGAATATGGACTTTGATATAAGTTTATATATGAAGCGTTGGTTAGATGAGGCTTATATGAAATGGCCAAGATGTAAAATCTTTGCTATTCAAGGTAATCATGATTTGAAGTATACCAATAGCTTAAACCCTAAAGATCCGATGGATAGGTCTAAGTTAACTAATGGTTGGATAGATACCTTAGAAAATAACATCAGAGGCAATCATTCAACTTTTGTAGTACTCTCTCCAAATACTCCTCCAGCAATTATAGGGAATAGAGAAATTATGGTACATGGTGTACCATACATAGATCATAATGTAGGCCTAAATGAATATTTGAAAACTCTTCATCTACAAAAATACTATCAGCATCTACTTCTTTTACATACTGATTATCCTGGAGCAAAAGATACCGATGATCGTCCAGTAGATTCTGTAGAGAATCTCAACTTAAATGTTCTGAATCGTTTTGATTTAGTACTTTGTGGGCATATACATAAACCTCAAAGATTGAGTAAGAAGGTTTATATGGTAGGAGCTCCTATTCAACAGAGAAGAACAGATAAAGATTGTGAGATGGGTTATTGGGAGTTATATTCTGATTTATCCATGAAGTTTATACCATTAAAAGGCTTCCCAAAATTTATCGATGTAGAATCCCAAGATCAGGTAAAAGATGACGGTAATTATTATACCATACTTCCTCAAACTTCTAGAATAGAAGTAGTTAGTAACCATAAGATTACTAAGCAACTTTCTAAAAAGAAACTAGCACACCGTTATCTGAGGGCCAAAGGTATCAAAGATAAAGCTAAAGAGAATCTATTAGTTCAAATACTTAAAGAATCAGAAGAATGATTACGTTTTTAAGAATCCACATAAAAGGTTTTTGCTCGTACGAAGGTGAATGTACAGTAGACTTAAACCAAAAACAAACTGTATTGATCAAGGCTCCTAATGGATCTGGTAAGAGTACTTTATTCTCTGCTATAGTTTGGGCTTTGTATGGTAAAACTCCTAAAGAAGTTTCTGAAGTAAATACTTGGAAAAGGTACCAGAGTAAAGATTATCAAGGTACAATGGTAGAACTCTTCTTTCAGAGGGATGATAAGGTATTTAAGGTAACCCGTTGTCAGAACTACTCTGGAGTATTAGATGATGGTGCCAAAGGTAAAGATAGACTTTTGGTTCAAGAAGACGCTGACGTAGTTAATATAAAAGGTAAGGTTAAATTACAGAATTACCTGGAGCAGGAATTGGGAATGTCTTTCAGGTTATTTGTAAACTCTATCATGTTCGGACAAGGCTTAACCAAGTTAATCAATGAAACAAACTCAGATAAAAAGAAGATTTTCGAGGAAGTATTTAATTTAAGCTTTCTGAATATGGCAAAGAATATTGCCTCAAAGAAAAAGTCAGAACAGCAGGCTGTAGTAAGGGAGCTTCAATCCAAAATAGATTCACAAGGTAGAGAGGCTAGTTCATTAAAAGAGGCTTATTTAGATCTTAAGGATCGGGAATCTTCCTTCAAGAAAACTTTAAGGAAGGAACGCAGAGAGCTTAAAAGTGATAGAGCTGATTTAACTCAACAACTCATTGAGGTTAAAAGGAAATATTCAGAAGAAAAGGTACAGCTAGTAGATGTTAAAATTAAAAGAGTTGAGAAACATCTAGAAGAAGTAAAAGATAAACTAGTAGATGCCAGGAATATCTCAAATACACCGTTATTAGAAGTAATAACAGAAGTCATCCAATTATTAGAGAAAGGTAAAGTAGTAAAAGCCTTGAAACGTATGAAAGAGATCAAAAAAGCTTTTATAGATATTGATAAGCTTTCAGACGAAAAAGATTCTCTGAATGATGATCTTAGATCTTTAGAAGATAGGAAAAGAATTATCTCTAAAGCTCTTAGGAAATGCGATGAACTTTCTGATGATATAGCTGAAATAGATGAGAAAATTTCTAAGCTGAAAGAAGAGAAAATGAAAATTCTTTCACCTAAGTACAAGGTAAAGTATAAGAAAGTACAAGAAGAGATCTCTAAATTAGATAACAGGTTAACCAAAGAGAATCAAGAGTTGGAGGACTTGCAATGGATCCTGAATGACCCTCTATCAAATAAAGGTATAAAAGCTTTCTTATTTGATTCGAGCCTTGATCTCTTAAATAATACTTTGGAAAGGTACTCTAAACTTCTGGGCTTTAGGATATCTTTTGAGGTAGACCTTGATTCAGTTAAGAAAGACTTCGTAACTTTGATAGAAAGAGATGATCATGTAATTGATTACAGAGAACTTTCTGGAGGTGAAAAGCAGTTATGTGATGTAGCTATGGCATTTGCTATGAATGAATCCCTGACAGCTTCTAAAGGTATAAATATAACTTTCTTAGATGAAATATTTGAAAGCCTTGATTCTGAGAATATAGATTTGGTATTAACCCTAATAAATTCTTTATATGAAGATAAGGCCTTATTCTTAATAACCCATCAAGATTCATTGCCTCTGTCTAATGTTAAGACCTTGCAAGTAGTTAAAGCACAAGGCCGAAGTTCGGTTAAATTACTATAAAAGGTATATAAATATTAACAAGACAATGGATAAGTTAGAAAGAATTTGTAAAAAGTGGTTAGATGAACACCCAAACATTCGTGGTACTGGTAGATATAACTTAAAATACTCCAGCCATAGAGTTAAAAAGGGTTTAATCCCCAACTTTGAGGATGATATCTATGTATCCCCTCATGGTAGAGTATTCAAAGTTTTTCAGTATGGAGCTAGAGAATTGCCCTACAGGATTAGTATTGATGCAAGAGGTAATAGAACTCCACATGGTGAGGTGTATTTACGTGTACACGGTCGTAAGTGGTCTCTTAGTAGATTAGTAGCTACGGTTTGGGTACATAATCCTAAACCTTCCAAATATGATATAGTTATGCACTTAGATAACAACAAGTTTAATAATAACTTCATAAATCTACGATGGGGTACGCAGAAACAGAATATACAACAAGCTTTACGAGAAGGTAGATTATCTACATTATTTGTTTCTGGGCCATCCAATCCAAGTTGGGGTATTAGGCAATCTCCCTTAAGTATTTCTGAAGAGAAAGCTATTGTTGAAGAAGTGTTATCTGGAAAATTTACTAAGGTACAGATAGCTAAGAATCACTGTATTTCAAGAAGTAGTATAAATCCTATACTTAAAAGGAATAATTATGGCAAACAGTAAGAGAAAGGGCAGTAAATTCGAAAGAGAAGTAGCTAAGTGGTTAACTAATTGGACAGGGTTCAAGTTTCAAAGAACTCCTTATTCTGGGGCTAATCATTTAAGTAGGGACTTAGCTTCAGATATAATGTGTTCAGATGAGAGACATGCACATAGGTGCAAAATATCTGTTGAATGTAAATTTTACAGAGATATAAAATTTGAGCATGTTCTTTTAGGTACTAAGGGCTCAGAAATAGAAAAATTCTGGGCTCAGGCTTATAGAGATGCTAATCGTTCACATAGGATACCTATTCTTATAATGAGATATAACTCAATGCCTAAGGATGAATTCTTTATGGTAGTAGATTCTGACTTAGCTGAAGGCTTCTTAACTGATAACATGTACAACCATAGGTTCATGGCTTTAAGTACTAACGAACTTTCTCTGTATGTCTTTATGGCAAGTGCTATTAAGGAGACGGTTAATTATAAGGATATTCATAAGCTAGCTAAAAACCTTCTAAAGAGCAGATAGTATGAAACCGAAGAGAAAGAAATACACTTACTGTATCTTCTACTTAGAAAAGAAGCTCTGGAAGAATATTTCAGAGCAAATCGAAGAAGAGGGATACATCAATGTTAAAGCACTAATACCAACAGTTAATATCTTAAAGAAAACCATAAAAGGTAAGATGATCTTTGAGGAACAGCCTATACTGTTCAACTATGGTTTCATCAAAATGCCAACCGAGTGTGCTTTCTCTCGTGCTTTCCTAAACCAAATGAAAAGAAAGATACCTGGAATACATTCATGGTTAAAAGACACTTATACTCTACACCAAAGAAAAAAGAGGGCAAGGATAGATAATGCCGAAGATTTCGATGATTTCTCCATTGTAGCTACTTGTTCAAGAAAAGAAGTAAAAAGATTCATTAGACTTTCAAAGGAAAATAAGAAGTACTCTCTAGATGACTTGGTAAACCTGAAGATAGGAGATTATGTTCAATTGAAAGGTTATCCTTATGAAGGTCAAGGCGGAGTTATTAAAGAAGTAAACTATAAGGAAAGATTCGTTAGGGTAGAGATCCAAGTTCTTTCTGGAATTATGGATATGACTTTACCTTTTGATAACGTACTTTACTCAGTATATATGAATTATGATCCTGATGTTCTTCAAGCTAGCTTTGTAGAATATGATCCTAATGATATAACTCAAGAGGCAATAGACAACGTAATAAATAGAAAAACCTACTGATATGGACTTAGCTCAACAAAAAGCTTGGGATTGGTTATTGCCAAACGAGCAGAACTCTTTATATTTAACTTTGGGTACTGGTAAATCATCTTGGGAAGTTGGAGAGATGATGAAAATTTCTCACTATAAATACTTAGAGATTAAGGAAAGGGCAGAACACTTCTTTAAGTTATTCACTAACTTCTTAGAATTATATCCTTCTGTATTTAGGCCAGACGGTCCTTGTCAAGAAGACTTCAAGGATTACATAGAAGGAGTTATATGCCATCGTAAAACAAGAAAAGAAGCAGCTCAGTATACTGGAGTATCTTCAAACCTTCTAAATGAGGTAAGTTCTAAGAGAATTGAAAAGAACTTAAATCGTCTAAAGAATTCTGATGATCCATGGGATAAAGCTACCTTGATGTTGATTCAGGAATTTGATAGATGGAACAATTTTAGGATTCTCCCTAAAATGCTACAACAACCTTCAGCTTATAAGAGGAGATTAAATAAGAAGCATAAAATATACATAAGATACTTGTTAGATACTAGAAAGATGCCAGAATGGCTTCTTATGAAACTTAAAGAGAGATTCTATTTCAAAACTCGTAAGGTAGAAAATAAGTATTATGTAGCTCTAATAAACCGAAATCTCTATGATGACGGATATTTTGTACTTCCAATCAAGAAGGATGAAGAAGTAGTGAAAGAGATGAGCCGATTCTATATTTATGTGTTTTCTACCAAGGCTTATGCAGAGGCTTTTGGATTCAAGGTTGCAAATTATGGCATTCAAACTTCTCGAGTTAGGTTAGGTTTGAAATTCTGGCCTGAGTACAGGGACATAGTAGAGAAAGCAGTAAACTATAACTCAATAAATAACTTAGATTTTAATGTTAAAACGCTAGATATGGCCTATGAAAACATAAGGTCTAAACCAAAATCTAAACGTAACAAAAAGAAGGACGGGAAAGTAAAGCCTGGCATGACCAGAGCCAAAGCCTCAGAATTTTATAAAAAATAAGTTAGTTTTGTTTTGAGTATAAATAATTATTACTAATTTTGCATACAGATAAATTTAATTTTAATTTTAAGATACAAACGTATGGCTCGGAAAAAGAAACAAGAACAATCAAGGGCAAAGACCTCTTTTTTAAGAGATTCCTGTCATCATGATACTTACAGGGATCTTCAAAGGAAGGCTATCACTTTAGGAATGCCATTTCCAGATGTCCCAGGCTCAGGAGTTTTCGACTTAATTAGGTATATCAATAGACCTGATACTCCAGAACCAAACCCATTACTCATAAACGAGTATGATAAATGGGTATTACATCAGTTTGATATTTCAGGAATCCCAGAGGATGATCCCCTCAGAAATTCGAGATTACGCTTGGGTTTTATAGGAGATACTGATGAGGAAGGAAAAGTTCTTAAAAGGAAAAGAGTTCCTGGAATAAAGAAGCCTAAAAAACCGGCTCGGGAAAGAGATGAGTTCAACCTATTAAAAGGGACTAAGAAATCGTATACTTGGGAATTAACTAAGAAAGGTTACGATATCGAGAGAATAATCCGTAGGGTAACCAAAAAGTTCTCAGATGCAAATGAAAAATCTATTAGACTTTGGAATAGGGCTTGTCTAAGACAAATGAAAAAACAACAGCAATGACAAAGGTAGCAAGGAATCGACATTTCGTCTGGCCTGATAGGTATTATATATGGACCTATTTCCCAGAGAAATTCAGGAAGTCTATAAAGCATGTAACTAAGGATAGATTATATGCCAAGCATTACACTTGCATACCCTATTTTTCAAGGCAACATGCTAAGCATGTAGTTTGTTCTTATCACGGAACTAAGGCTTTACATTATATACATATTATTCATGGCAGTAGGTTAATCAAACAAGGCATAACTACTTTCAATCAAGCAAATGGCCAAAAGGATTACAATCACTGTTGCTTTATCAAAAGTCCGAAAATTGGATGGTACCCAGCACAGCTCAGGCAATGGTTTTACCCTCCAGAGTATTTATATGATGCTCATCGAAGGCGAAAGTATATTGTTTCATTGAACCGGGCTTTAGGTGATGGTAAGAAGGCAGGTAGAAAAAGATTCAATAGGCTTTATGCTAAGTACAATATTGGGAATAACTACAGAAGGATAAGTAAGACTGCTTTTAGAATCCGCTACTTACTGGCAAGGAGAATAACTTATACTTTATTAAATTTAGAAGAGATGCAGAACACTTTGGCAAAGTTAGAGATTAAGGGTAATTCATCTATTTATCCCTTGACTATAAGAAAATGCAAGAGACAAGGTTTGGGAAGGATTTTATCAGAAGATCCAATTACCATAAACTCTAAAGCAGAATTCGATACTCTACTAGAAGAGGTAAAACAATTCAATAATGATCCCGGAAATCAAAGAAGAGGATTACACATTCTAATTAAGATATAATTTATTTATTCATTTTCATTAAAATTAAAAATTATGACAAAGAGAACAAAGAAGGTCGAGCTCAAAGAAGTAGCTCGCATTGAGTTAGGTAACGGTTCAATCCTGGTTAAATACGAGGACGGAAGTTACAAAATTATCACCGAGGTAGTCATCTCAGAGGAACAGGCTTCAGAAATCTTTGGTTCTGAGGAAGACGAAGACGAAGAAGACGACGACGACGAGGACGACGACGACGAAGACGAAGACGACGACGACGAGGAAGACGACGAGGAAGTAACTCCCGAGGCTTTGGCTGGGATGGACTTTGAAGAACTCGAGGATGTATGCGACGAGAAAGAGCTCGACACAGATCCAGATGAATTCGACGAGGAAGACGTTGAAAAGCTTCGTTCAGCAGTTGCTAAGGAACTTGGTATCAAACTTCCTAAGGCTGCTAAAGGTAAGGGTAAGAAAAAGAAGTAATCATATCATTTAGGTAATTAGGAATCGGATAGGTAAGCTTTAATTCTAGAGTTTGCCTATCCATTAAATCTTACCTTATTCTATTAAGTATCAAAATCACTCAATTAACATTAGTAATAACATTAAACTTACACAATCATGGCAATTAAGAAAGAAAAGAAAGCCGATGCTAAGGCTGCTGCAACTGCAGAAAAGAAAGGTAAAATGACTGCTGAAGAGAAGGCAGCTAAGCGTAAAGCTCGTATGGAAGCTCTCAAGAATCGTCCAGAGGAGCAACGTCCTAACGGAAAGCAAATGGACGTTATTAAGATCGACGAACACAATGAGGTTCGTAAGTATGCTGCTGCTGTCAAGGTAAAAGGCCGTTCAATCGGTTGCTTGGTTACCACAATCGGTTTGGTTGATGGTACGGTAGTATCTGTATCTGAGACCTTCGTTCCAGGTGAAATCGTGGTTAAGTCAAAGAAAGGCCACGGTACTTTAACAGCCCAGAAATCAAAGAAGAACAAGGCTGAAGAAGCTGATGATGATGACGAGGACTAATCAGTAGCATATTGTACTGCTTCTAGTTTTATATAAGTTAATTGTATGGGCCCAGCTTCCTATAATTAGGGATGTCTGGGCTTTTATGTTTTATCAGAATGAATGAAGATATCAAGAATAATATCATTGTTCTTGCATTAGATAACTTAATTAAAAGTTATTCTATTGCACTAGAAGAAAAGGAAACTACACTAAATGAGGAAGATAAAGAATATGCTCATTATATTGTAGATTCTGCTGCTTTGATTTTAGGAGAATATGCCAATAAAGTTAATAATCAAAAACCTCAATGGAACAAAATCTTATCAGAATCTTCACAAGAGCCTTAGACCTATTTGAAAAGGGAAACCAATTAAGGGCAGAGTATCTTCAAGCTAGAGCTGACGGTAAATCTGGTAAGATGCAACAATTGAGAATTAGATATAGAGCTCTAGAAGATCAAGTAAGGAGCCTAAAAAATAGGTTAGAGAGTAAATTAGTTGGTGAAATAGTAAATGTTACCTATTTATATAATAACCATGAAGTTCATGGCCAATTTGTAAATTGGTCAGATGAAGAGATAAAATCATATTATTCAATGTTAGGTAAATTTAATGGAGCTAAGATAGAAGTACTAAATATCGATAGGCAAAAGACTTTTATTTCAGATGTACCATTAGATTAAATACTAACTTCCTAGAATTTTAGGTACCTATAATCTCAAGGTTCTAACTATCCAAAATCAAAGGAATTTAATTATGGAAAAAAGAATATGCAAAACTCCAGAGCTGATGAAAGCAAGGAATGCTCTAATCAAATTCCTGGATGTTAACCATCTGAATCCTGCAAAGGACTACTCAAAACATCCCATATATGGTAAAGAGTACCGAGAATTACTTCTTACACTCAATATTGAAAGGGATAAAGTTCTAGTTAGATATCCTCAAACAGATATTAAAAATTTCAAAAAGTATCACAAAATGAAAACAAAAAAGAAGGCTGCCAAAGCTGTAGCGGTTGAACCTGCAAAGGTAGAGAAGAAGGCTAAAAAGGCTAGTAAGAACAAGGTAGAGAAGGCAGAAAAGAAAACTGCTACTCGTACTGTTAGCAAGTATGACTACCCTTTGATTGATGGTAGGGAAATGACTTCCTTGGAGAAGAAAAAGTACCGTGCTGAGCAAAGAAAGCTTGCTAAAGGAGAGGATGCTCCTAAGGCTAAAAAGGAGGAGAAGGTTAAAAAGACTAAAGCCAAGGCTGCCGTTGAAGAGGAACCCAAAAAGGCTAAGAAAGCTCCTAAGTTAGGCAAGAACAAGAAAAAGGCTAAGAAAGAGGAAGATTAACTAATCACGTATTCCGTTAGCCAAGGTAAGGGCCGGGATGGTAACGTCTCGGCCCTTTCTTTTTGAAATTAAACAAGAGCAGTAAAAACCATTTAGTAATATGGAATATTTAGCAAGGCGTATTTTCCCGACCTTTGATACCGGAGAGGTCGATGAGTATTTGCACCATGTTTTGGGCCCCCCGGGCAAGAACAGAAAAGGCTCAACTCCCTACGCAGATAAACGTAATAGGAAACGTAAGAATAAACCTAAAAGAAAATAGATATGAGTGAATTTGATTACTCTGATACAGAAGCGGCTCACTTGGAAGACATGCATGTTGGTTTTGAGGCTAGATATATGAGGTTTGAAGAGGAACTTGCAGAAGCAGAATATCAAAGAGCCAATACTATAGCAACTATTGCTGGCTTGGACGAAGATTATTATGCTAGTCAAAAAGAAAGACGTAAACGCAGGAAGCAGGAAATAGAAAGAAAAGATAGATTAAATAGGGAAAAACAAAGGAATGACCTATTTGTTATTGTACAAGATAGTAGGAAAGATGATACTACTTTAATGCTTGTTGATAGACGAAAGTCCAAACTATATTGGTGGACACACGACTTCTCACTTGCTTATAAAGGTAATAAGTCTGAAATGGATAAGGTTGCATACAGATTGAAATATAACAATGTTAGGGTTGTTAGTTGCAATAAGTATTACAGAGATTTTAAGAACGTACAGAAATAAATAATAAGATATGGAAAAAGAAGTATTTAAGCCAAAACTACGAATAACTCTTCTATCAGAAAACGGAAGCCCTCAATCTGACCGTTTGGTAGATCAATTAACTGAGTTTAATACAGGTCCAAAGAATACCCATAATGGGCCAATACGTATTGAAACAACTCTCCAGAATAACCAAGACATCGAACTACTAAAACAGTACCTGGATAGGTTATCTGGTACTTTGCCTCTTAAGGAGCCCTCAGTTGGTAGAGGACGGCCGGCAGTAAATAAAAAAATGGAAATAAATTCTCCTCGAGAAGAGATCCTTGCCGAAGTAGAAAAGATGGTATCAGAAGGTAAAAACCAAAAGGAGATTACCCAGTATCTGAGGAAGTTAGGTTTTGTATTCATCCTCACGGAAGAGTTTAAGATGTATTTCCCAGAATTTGAGTTCGATAAGAAAGATGTTGGTGAACCGACTGACAATGGCCAATATCTTAACTCTTTTTCATGGATGGTAAGACGCATCAGAAAGGCAAAGGATCCAAAAGCTGATAAGTTTGATCCCCAGATAATCTTCGGATTTTCAATCTTGGATGGCCCATCAAGAAAAATAGTTCCTTATTTATATAAGGAAAGGAAGAGGCCTCTAAGGGCAGTACCTGCAAAGAAGTCTCTGTCATTTTCTAGTGTAGGGTTTACAAAATATCCGAAATATATGCTGGAATCAGAAAGACTTAAGTTCTCCTTTGAACAAAGACAACTTTCCTTAAATAAAGAAAAGAAACCGTCGAAATTCTTCCTTAGATGGTCAAAGGATGTAGAAGTACCCGATTCTATTTGGGAATCCCTAAAAGGCAGAGGCATCAATTACAAGAATTTCAAAGATGAATAACTATGGACATAGAAACTAGAAAGATATTCACTCAGATAGCCTCTATTCAGTTAGATGCTATCAAATCTATTCAAAAGGATTACGATGTAGATCTCGATCTTGCTCGTACTTTTTTGCAAGTTTCAGATAATGAATGGGAATCTCAAATAGAGCACCATTTAGATATCTACCAGCAAATGAAAGAGATTCCTACAATTATTCGTTGTCTTACTGAATACCAACTTCTAGTATGTGCCCATATTCTTTTTAAGATGGAAGAGGATTGGATGCTAGATAATTCACAAGGAGTATATGGAGCTTGGTCAGAAATCCACAAGGCAATGTTAAAGTTCCACCCAGAATTTACACTATCAAGAGTATGAGATCAGTAGAATCAGTAAGTGCAGCTATTGGAGTATCTCTAAGACGTTGTACATCATCGAACATATTAGCTTACGGTTACAAGGCAGGCGATCTCTGGATATTGTTCAAAGGATATAAATTGTACAAATATCCAGGGATTACTAAATCACAGTTTATAGAACTTGATTCTTTTTCAAGTAAGGGCAGATGGGTTAATAAAAACCTGGTAAGAGCTAAAGCTAAATGTGAAGCCTTTGAGGTTAAATAAGCTGTATGGAAGTTTTACTTCTTAGATATAGCCGTTATACTTAGATTCCTTAGTTCCTACCACTGCCACCAAGCAAAACCTTAGCTTTTGCAAAGATTTTTCTAAAAATACTTGCACAATTGAGTAATTATATATAATTTTGCAAACAGATAAAAGAAACAATTTTATAAGTATTATTAAATTTTAATTTAGTCAGTATGAAAACAAAGAACATCGAAGCAAAGGCTTCACAGGTAGAGAACATCAATGCTAAGGCAGAAGTAACTAACCAAACAACCGCAAAGGCTCCTGCAAAGGTTAAAAAATCTAAGAAGGACCGGAAGATCAAAAAGGTAGAAAATGAAGCAGAAGTAAAGGCTACTCCTAAAAAGGCAAAGGCCAAGGAAAAGAAGGTAGTAAAAGAGGTTGCTAAGCAACAGAAAGAATCCATCCTCGAGGAAGTAGTCTCTAAAAGAGAAGTCAAGTACATCTATCCAGACGATGTAAAGGACACTCTATCACGAAAGACCTGGAGGCAGAAGACCCGGAACGAACTCCATCGATTGGAACTTGCAGTATCTCGTATCAAGGATACCAATTCCAAGGAGTACAAGAAAGCTTTGAATGAATTCGAAGATTTCAAGGCAACGGTTCTTAAGCCAGCCCAGATTGCATAATAAAACATTCCTAATAACCACAAAGCTCCCAAATATTCCCCAATATCTGGGAGCTTAATTTTTAATTTAGTCAAAATATGATTTATGAGTGGTTGCCAAAGAGAGTTTTAGAGAAGCATCGACTAGAACTCTTAGCATTACATAAAAGGTGCTGCAAAACTTATCTAGTACAAAAGGATATAACCTATAAGACTAGAAAGAAGTTTTTCAAACTGTACGATATGGAAGTATGTGATAAGAATATAGAGATATATTTCAACATACCCATTAACTTGTTTGTACAGGCTCTCGTGAAAGATACGTTACATTTATTTTTTAGGTACACTAATAAAGATGACTATGTTCGCAAAAATCGTAGGAAATCAATACATCGGAAAAGCAAAGATTGATTTTACTTTTAATGGCAAAATAATAGACGGTAAGAATCTGATAGGAGATATAGGATTCTCTTTCCAGGATGGAGAAGGTAAACCCTTTTCAAATCTGGATTCTCATTTCCCAGACTATTTTATTATGGGCCAAGTTTCCGATATCTCTACAATGGAGTTATGTCCTTTAGATTTAAGGAAGACTAAGATATTGTATATAACAGGGATTCATAAGCTGGCCCCGAATTTAGAGGATTATGAACTAAAGAACGTATTATGGTCATCCTACTATGAGGATAACTATCGAGGCTATCTATTTCAGATGGTTAGTTCAAACAGTTTAGTAGAGCTAAAGAATCCTAAGTCAGAAAGTTATAAAATAAATTTACAAATACATGAAACCAGAGGAATACATTGTACGGTTTCGGATGAATCAAGAGAACTACGAATTTAATAGACAAGAGTTTCTTGCTCAACTTAAATTTGATTTTCTAGAAGATATCCAAAACCACCAAAATTGGGATCCCTATCAAGGGAAGTTAAGATATAAATTTTTCAAGGAAATTGTCAAGGCCTTTGAATTAAAGTTTTTTGAGATTGGAGATCTCAAAAAGGGTAGGAGCCTCTCTAAAAAATTATGGCAGGCATTTTTTGCCACGGTTGTGGTTCCTTATCGGAGGGAACATTATCCCAAAGTCCAGGAACACATCGAGGGGCTAAGGTCAGGCTTTTTAGTTAATAAGTCCGAATAAGACAAGACAGGACAAAATGGCCAAGCAAGTTATAGACTTAAAAGGCAATATATTTGAGGAAAAATCCAGGTACCGTTTGGTCCTGGATTATCCTCTTTTTATAAATTGCAAAGGGTCCTTCAATAGGGATAGGCTTTCAAATGAGGCCTTAAATATTATCCATATTAAGAAGAACAGATGGTATGCTATAAAATGGATATCACATTTGGACATGTACCTGCTAAGAGAATTAAAGTTTATCAGATATGAAGAAAAGTTCGATATCAAATACGAATGGAAACATCGTAAAGAGCTCAAAGAGTTCTACAACCGTCCCGATAAGGCTTCCAAGACCTAATGGAGCTACTGCTCTTGCTTCAGAGGCTTTTATCACCAAAGACAGCCTAATGTTAAAGAAGTTCAGAGATTTCATGATAAATCACTGGCTTCTTTCAAATGGTTCTATTTGTGGGACCCAATATAATTCTCAAACCCTTGCTAAAGGATTAGGCATACCAGTAGAAGAGATACGTATCAAAATGAGAGATACAGTTATGACTTCTAGGATATGGGATAAAGAATCACAGGAGAAGATTATCTATGGCTTAATTGGAGAGCTTGTAGGATGGACTTTAGAGGATAGAATGAAGATCAATGCTCAGATAGAAATCTTAACAAAATCTCAAGGAGGCAAATATACACCGTTCATTTCAGCTGAATTGAACAAGGCTCTTAAGTTAGGTTTGGAATCAGGTACTGCTCTTCAAGGAGTATTAGGTCGTATCATGGGAGGAGGAGGAACAACTAACATCTTCAACCTATTGCAGCAGAACAATGATAATTCAGTAACTAATAATTTCGTTACAACCTCTCAGGTGCTAGAAATTCTTAATGATGAGAACAAGCAACTAGATAAACCAGATCAAGCTAAACTCTTAGAGGCACGCTACGATTTGCAAGCATTGCCAGAAGTAGTTGCTACTCATCAAGAAGGAATTGATACTTCCCGAGAAGGTTTAGGAGGTAAAATCAATGTAGCTGAATTAAACTCGATCACTGATGACTTCAAAGGCGCTATGGAAGCAGCAGAAGAAGATCATCACTCAATGAGGAGGGAGATAGAGCAAAGGGTAGATCCTGATGCTGAGGATCCCGAACTAGACATCTATGATGATTATGAAGACGTATCATCAGATAAAGAGTTTTCAACAAGGAATTTCTTAAATTCATAAGTTATGATAAATACCATTAAAGTATCAAAGAGTTTTATAGAATCTCAGGACGAGTTCCTAAAAAAACTACAGAAAACAGTTTCTGAAGGTCTTAGAGCTCCTCTGGGAATTCTATTAGACAACCAGCCAGAACATATAAGACGTACAGAGATAGTTATAGATATCATAAAATCTACTTTCCCTGGAGCTAAGATAACATTTGTAATAGCTGGTACAATCATTCAGGTTTTGTTCCCTAAAAAAGAACTACTAATAACCATTATCTCCCAAATAAACAAAATAACTAATGAGAAACTTATCAGATTGGAGCTATGTAAGCTGACCTCAGAGGATATTGAGGAAAATAAGTAGGTTCCTTGCATAATTAAAAACTTTAGTATAATTTTGCAAACAGATAATAACAAATAAAAATTAAAGATTATGGAAAAACTTATCCTATCACTAGCTAAATCACTTCAAGAAGGTCAGATAACCAATAACATTATCCAGGAAGGAGTGGACATCATAAAAGTTTCAGAAACGGTTGCTAATCTACTTAAGCAAGTATTCTTAGATAGGGGCTACAAAAATGTATACCCTTACGCTATCATGTTTAATACATTCATCAATGGCTTAACAAAGGTAAATGAACAGGCTTATCTAATTGGCTTCAAAGGTAGGGATATAGAATTATCTGCACAAAAGTTAGAAGACTTAAAGGAATTTGATGAGAAGATACGAGATATAGAACACCGACTATATGATGTATATATGCCTTCTAGTAATAAATTCTTAGTGCCAATATTCGAATATAAGACCGAGGGCATGAGAAGACGAGAAGGACAATACGAGAATGAATTTGGTAGAATATATGACTCTGCTTTCATTATGCAGATACCAATCGTTCAAGATCAAGAATAATGATTTGTTTATATATCTGTTATTGTTTTTGGGCCGGTAGCTTAACTGCTGCTGGCCTTTTTCATGTCCACAGAAGTATAACTGGATCCTTGCATATATAAATAATTATATATAATTTTGTAAACAGATAAATATAAATAATTAAAGTAACATAACAGAACAAACATCATGAAAGAAAACATCATCAAACATCGAGCTACGAAAGAAAACATAGTAAATCACCTAAATGAACAAATCTACGACATGCTTAACATGCTAGATGAAACAGGAGAGTTCTCTTTAGCAAGGTTGGAGAGACTTAGTAAGGATCCAGAAACTTTATTCAAAGTTTGCTTAGAATGGGAGGGGATCATAGGATTCGAATCACAAATCCAAGAGTGGGCTAAAGGCTTATTCAAAGCTTTACCATCATTACTCTATGACGATGATGATGAGAATCCTTTCGAGCTCTTAGATAAGAAGGATGAGGAGATTGCCTATTTGGTAAACTGCTTAACCGATAGCCAAAGAGAAGAGTTCAACAAATGGAAGGAGGAAAGAAACAATGGCTAAAGTGATTAACTCAAGAATAGAACTTAGGTCTGTACTACAACAGGCCAAGTTCTTTACCTTTGATCAAGAGGGTAAATGTCTCACATACCGATTCTCTGAGAAGCTCTGCAAAGTAATCAAACTAAGTAATAAACTACAAGGTAGAGTACATGATAAACTTGGGCCCTGGTTTAACGGACCTAAGTTCCTATACGTATTTGAAAGTATGACATCAGTACGTAAGTTCATAGAAGTAAATCTCCCAAGATACGATGAAAACATACTTGATCCAGATAGCAATGAGATGGCTTATACTTTACTAATGGCTACTGCAAGTGCAGATCTCATAATTCAATATGACTTCAAATACATGAGGATATATCTCAATCATAAGGAGAAAGGAGCAGTAGCTGAATTTAAGAGTTTCACTTCAATTAAGGCTTGCCTCGATGAAATGCTTCTAGTAATAAACAACTTCAAAAATAAAGAGTAATACTAAAAACTATGGATAAAATTCTAGAAAATTGCCTAAAAGATCTGCTGGCAAATGAAAAAGGAAACATAATATACTTCCCAAGAGAAGATACCCTACAAATTATGGATCTCCCAGACGGTAACATTAGGAAAAACCTTAAACCAAGATACGTTCAAGGAGTATACTTAAGTAATGATGACACTATACAGGTATGGGTAGTAACTCCAACAACAGACGGTCGAACTAAACACAAAATACAAGAATACGATTTCAGAAATTTTGATACCACCACCAAAGGCCTAATATTACAGAAAGCTTGCAGGTATCATGATTAACTCCATACAGGGCCTCAGTAGGTATTCAAATAGTTACTGAGGATCCTTTTATAATTAAAATAAAAGTCTTAAATTTGCACATAGATAAAAGAATAATTAAATATAACAGATATAAAAACCCACAAAACAATGACAAACAACAAATCCAACATCAGTACATTGGTAACTGGAATCAACCAATTACAGAAACAACATCCAGAACTGGACCTTGATCCAGTAGTATTCACCTTCCCTTTCAAAAAGCCAGAAGAATTAGACCTCAAGATCCTCAGTATTAACCTATTTCACGATCAAGAAGTGGAAGTCTTCTATTGGCAAATCCTATGCTGCGGTTCAGATGCTCATAGCTATGCCGAAGAACTTTCCTGGACCGATCCAGATTTTTCGGTATTTTGCCACTCTCTCCAAGGAACAAGAAAAGGAATGGACCTCTTTTCAATAACTTTAATTGCAGGCTAAAATGAAACTAAAGAACCTACCAATCGAAGAAGTCATCAAGGATCCAAGATACCTAATGACATTATGGAATCACTTCAATTATTCCATCAAAGACATCTCCTCTTATGAGGAATTAACCCAAGAGGAAAAAGAAATCATCAGTCCAGAACTCTTCAACAAAATCATAGAACCCATGAATGCTAAAGATCTAATCCCAGATTTAAGGTTTATTACAACCAAGTTAGGAGTACTAGAACGCAACAGGCAAGGCTCCAAACAAAAGTATTTCATACAATTAGACAAGTCTCTAGAAGTACCCAACGTATACCCATACCATATTATAGATGCCATCTTCATAGGAAATGACAACAAGCTATACCTATCAGTCACAATAGATACTTGGATAAAAAAGCCCTATATAAAGGACATAGAACTAAGCCTGGAATCACTATACAAGGCTTGGAGCCAAGATCCCAAACCTACTTTACAAAAGCTGCTTGAACGTATCTCCACCCAAAACAAAGAAAACCCATAAAATCATAAATCCATAAAAGTAAAAAGGCTTAGAACCACCAAAAAGGATCTCTAAGCCTTTTTCATGTGAATATACCTACATCCACTCCTAACAAATAAAACCCTGAAAAGAAATAGAACCTACATCCTAAGTATATAATACAACCCAACCCCAAACAGAAAAAACCCAATAAATAAAAGAGTATAAAAAGAACCTAATATATATATATAAAACCTAATTAAACCCACAGTACCTACTAATAGGCTTTACCTTTCCTTTTATAGGTTATCTTCAACGTATCTACAGTACCTACTTACTCTTCAATCAAAGTACTTACTTTCAACTCAAGAGGATCCTCGGGGGTTTCCTGATTTGTTGAGATGGGGATTGGGGAAAAGGCATAACGACAGCACTGAACAAAGCCCTCCTTCAAAGGGGATAAAAATCAGGATCTAAAGGCCCCTGGGTAGGCCCCTCCGGCCTAAGCTCTCAACGTCATTAAGGCCGCTAGCTGGCTAACTGCGTAGCTACTATCATCGTCCAACCACGGCCGGTATAATGCTCCCCAAAATAACTTACCTATCATCCAATCCCCTAATCCCCATCCCAACAAGTCTTTATATTATATATATAATACTTTACTAAAAATAGGCTACGTGTCGATTAGGCAATCTTCGCTCAGTCATTAGGCTATGCCTTTTCTTATCAGCTCATCTTCAAGGCCTGGTCAAGGATTTAGGGGATCCTTAATACAGGTAGTAGGGTATTAGGGAACAATCGGGCATGTATGGGTATAGGGGATTTAAGGAATTAAGGCCCATATTATTAGCCTATCATGGCCCCTTTTAGGTACCTATTTCATAGTAAGTATTAAATTACAAGCATAGTATTTATATAGGTAATATTAAAAGATGCTCTAGATTGATATCTAAATTGTGATAGAAGCAGATAGAATGCGTAGAGTATTAGTAAAGATAGATAGTATTCAGTCCAAGCATGGCCCCAGACGATATATCCCGGAATATTCAAGGCCTCCGAGGATAATCAAGGATCCTTGCATATATAAAATATTATTCTTACTTTTGCAAGTAGATAAATAAAAGTATAACAAAAATTAAAAGCAGTTATGAAAACCCCAAAGAAAACCAATTTATCAATCTCCAAAAGAGGACCTATTCCTCAAAAGAAATCTAAGGCAAAGGTATTATACCAAGCCTCAATCCTTCTTCAAAGCATTACAGAAAATAATAACCAATACTAAAAAGAATATGAAACGTTACAACTTCTCATCAGATTTAATTCTAAAGTACCCAATTCTGGAAGATACAGAAGTAGTCTTATCAGATGAAGTAGACTTTAATTCAGTAAAGGATGTAATCCTTAGCCTATTGCCAGAGGACTTACTAAAACTAAATCGTCCAGTTAGCCTTAGAATAGTAACAGTATTTATACATCATGGCACTGCTTACTGGGACCTACTATTTGAATGCCCAGAAGAGTATGATTTCCTGGATCTACCTACCATTATCGACAATGTTTCCAATCTTGAAGATTCCTTTGATTGTTACAATTCACATTTCCCTGTACCCAACGCAGTAGGACATGCAATCTTCCATAAGATTGCATTCAAAGTCGAATAATACTCTCTAGAAAGCAACCCAAGGTAACCTAAACATTGCCTTGGCTTAACTGTGTTACATATAAGCTTGTCCCAGTTCCCAGTAAGCTTATCCAAGTTACATATAAGCTTACACTCTTACCTAACTCCCTAATTAAGCCTAAGAGGGCCTCAGTTATTTATTCCTTTGATACAATTATTACCTACAACATTAGCATGGGCATGGGCCTTGAGGGGCTTATGTGGGTTCTTTAATTCTTATTCTTTAGGGGTTCTTTAGAATGTCTTAAATCGTCCAGTGATGGCCCTATTCCTTTCATACAAGTAGTACTTATATCTACGAACATTCGTGGGCAGCCGCAGATATAGGCCCCGAATTTTTGCAAAAATTTTTGGGATATTTGCATGGGCATTTTTTAGGGATGGGATATTTTTAGGGATAGCATTTTTATTTGGGCATGGGCATGGGCATATATTATAATAATGTACGCGCAAATAAAAATATTTTTGAATAAACAAAATTTTTTTCTATTAAAAAATATAAATTCTTTTATTTATTGATTTATATCAATAAAACGCTTTTTTTCAAAAATAATTAGAAAAATACTTGCACGAATAAAATAAAAGTACTAATTTTGCATACAGATAAGAGAAACAAAAAGTATTTAGAAAATTAGTTAATAAAGTCCCTAAATGTACTAATTGAAAAATACAAATAATAAATATAAAAAAACAGATAGGGCAATTTTATGACAAACAAAACAAACAAAACAAACAAAAACGAGAGTGTAAACAAAGTAAACAACGCAAACAAAACAAAAAACATTGAAAGTATAATAACAAAATTCAATGAAAATACGAAAGGACTTTTATCTACTAATTTAGGTAATAAAAAAAGTTCTTTGTACAAAGAAAATTTATTTACAGATTTAAGCGACAAAGAAAAAAAGAGTTTACGCAAAAAATTACGAAATATGCTTTATAGTGCAGCAAAATCACTTGTAAACGAAACAAACAAAGATAACAAACAAAAACTTATTAACGCTTTCAATGAATTGTATAACGAAATTTACAAAGTAAATGATTACACTTTGCAAAGTGTTTGCAACGAAAATTTATCAAAAGAAAAAAAAGAAGTGTTATTAAAATCGCTTGAAATTTGTAAACTTAATAAGTAATCAGATAAACAAATAAATTATTATAGGGTGTATCTGATACACCCTATATATATTAAAATTAAAGTTATACATATATTAAAATTAAGGTCATGTTAGAAAATAAAGTAAATGATTATAGTTATATAGATAGAATGTTATCAATATGGTATAATAAATCAGATGATAAAGTATTTGAACATTATTTTAATAAGTTTGCAAAAGAAGTTATAACTACTTATTTAGAGCAATGCAGAAACAAAAAAAAAGCTATCAAATTTATTCAAAAAGGTTCAAATACTTCTTACAAGGGATATAAAGAGATTGAGCAAGATATAAAAGAAACATTTGAAAATGATTTTTTATTATATGATGTGTTTGAACATATAATATATTAAGATATAAAATAAAAATCATGATTATAATATTAAAATCTTTGCTTATAACGCTTTTAATTTTTGTTTGTAGTGCGTTTATTCAAACTTTAATAAACAAAGCTACACACAACAAATAAAGCAATAAATAAAAGAGAATAAAAGAAAAAGTCTACTTTCAAAAAGTCAGATACTAAATAAAAATAGGGGACACAAATTTGCAAAAAACTTGTGTCCCATATTTTTATTTATGTTAAAATAAATTCAGGGTAACCGTGCCCCTCCTCCACTGCCCCAACTTTTAGGCCTACGTGATAAGGGGAATCCACACATCTCGAGAAGGACCCAAAAAAAGCCGGAGATCCCAAAATACCTACCAGGAAAAATTGCTCCTCGTATTAAGGGAATCCCCGACCGACAAACTAAAACAGCTTAATTACCCAACTTCCTATCAGGTATACTACCCCTAATACTAAAGAGATAACAAGGTATATTGCAAGGAAGATACCCATATTCTCTATCAGCCTACGTAAAGCAACCTTAGGAATGAACTTAATCTTAGTACCATTCACCTTAATTTTATCAAGGTAAAACCCTCTTAATCTAAATGCTGAATATATTATATAAATAAGCATCAGCAGGCAGTAAATAAGGAACCACCAGAAAAATAATACTTTCATAATATGAAAATCTTTATATATTTAATATGATTATACTAGATATACCCTTAATAGCAAGGGCCTAACTACACTCTCCTGATCCTCTATAAGATCTATTATTTTAACCTATCTCATATCTTCATCCTCCAAAATTAAATCGAAACATACTAGGCCTACGAATAATACTAAGCCAAGAACTAACCCAATAATAACCAGTAATTCACCTGTACCCATATTAGTAATTATCGATTATCTCTATACATACTACGATGAAGAGTAGTAACCAAACCAGACATAATATTATTAACCCAATTGCAACCATATCAATCATTTAAGTATAATTCCTCTAATAAGTTATTGACCGTGAACTTGATCCGGATATATTTATTCCGGTTGATGGAAGCCTTTAATGATGCTCCCTTACATTCTTCTGGTATAGGCTTGAGGATTTCCTGGATCTCTTCAAGCTTCGCTATGATGATGTCGTATTTATCCTTCATAATCTCTTACTGCTATAGCACTTGGGAATCTTGGGATCCCATAGTCACTTAATTCCTGATACTTTACGGTACAAGGCTTACCTATTAAGGAATCTCGATCCTTCAGATAGGATGTCCTTAGCTGTTTGGATCCTTGAGGCCTAGCCTTAAAGAGCTCTCCGTTCTTTGCTTTGAGGACGAATATGCCTGTACCTTTATCTCTTCCTGTAGCCTCTATCACGTCTACGATAGGGAATTCCTCATCACAGAATCTCTTAAGCTTTATTAGGTTGTGAGATCTGTATCCCATTTCGTATAGGCCATCGAAATTCCTTATGATTACTCCTTCATATCCCTGCTTAACCATCTTATCGTGATACTGGTATATCTCCTCTAAGTTGTTAGCGATGATGGTATCTAGGAACTTGATAGGAGCATTCTTCCCCACCTTCTTCTTGTCCTTCTTTATAAGCTTGAACTGTCTGTCGTAATTAGGTACTCCTTCTACAGGTTTGTCATATACTACTATGTTGATCTTATCGGTCTTCTTAGACAGCCTCTTAACGGCAGAGATGATGCCCTGGAATGATAGATCTCCGTGGTTATATAATTCTCCATCTAAAGGTAATACCTCTAGATGTTCTTCAAGGAACTTCTTGATGTGAGGTATCTCCAGTTCTTTTCCTCTACGGGATTTGAGATGTACTCCATCCTGATCCTCGTACATTATACACCTTACTCCATCCAATTTAGCTTGAACCATACAGGGGAACTTGATACGTTTCTCGTCCCACTTAATGGCACGCATTGGTTCTGGAGTACTCTTCTCTTCAGGTATGTGATCCTCATACCCCTTATCCTTGAGCCTTAAGAACATAGAATTAGCCTCTCTCTTAGCTTGTTCCCAAGCCGAAGTTTCATTAGCTCTCCCTATGTTCTTACCTTCAGTATATTTATAAGTGTCATAGGTTAACTTGCCGTTAGGTTCTACTTTCTTCTTAGTAGTCATTACTACAAGGTTCTTCTTATAGTAACGTACTGCTATTCTGAAAGATCTAAGTTGCCCTGACTTAGTTCTACTGAACAGTTTTGGTAATGTAAGTTTCTTTTTTACTTTCATAAATGTAATTTTAGTGTCATTAAAATAACGGTTGTCTTGATTATAGGCCATACGTTTAGTATTATCCATTTAACCAGTATTATACCGTAGTGAATGATAAACCAGATGAGGGCTACTCTAAACAGGCATCCTAAACAAGAAGCTGTGTTGGCTTGTCTTTCATAATAAGACATAGCCTCTTCAGTAAACTCATACTGGATGTTCAGATATTCCATTATCTTCCCATAATGGTCAGAATAATCTATCGTCTTCCGTGTAAGCTCCTCAATGGTAGATCTCAACTTAATTAAATCTATATCAACGATAGAGTAATTGCTGAAGTCTTCTACAAAATCAGAAGAAGGAGAGATCGTGGCTTTGAAACAACGATCTCCTATATAATCTATTACCCAAATAACATTATACATCACTGGCTTCATTCTTTATACGATCAAATATAAGATCTACTCTAGCTGCGGCAGATATAATATAATGGGTTAAGTCCTCGCTGATTTTGGTATCTATTCTAGCAATTAAAGACAGTGCTTCTGTATTACTTAGAAACATTGCGTTGACTTCAAACTTGCTATACCATATTAGTGGTATGTCTCCCTGATGCCAGAGGTTGTTTACTGTGTAAAGCCTACCATCTATAAATAGAACTTTATAGCTAGGTTGGAACCTATCAACAGGATGAATACAAGTATTTGAGGCTCCTCCTGAAAGATATAATGGTAAAAACCAGTGGGACCTTTTGCCACTACCTGGTTCACCAATTATAACTGGTATACCTCTACCTAATCTCTCATCTGAATTATCTAACTCTAAGTTATGATCCCAATGGGCACAAGTAAAGCAAAGCCCCTTATCAATCATCCTTACTGCTGGTTCAATACTTAGATCAAAATCATCTACGTCATATTCGTTATGACAGCATTTACATACTTTTTTCATACTTATTCATTTATTTTATATGTGAAATTATCATAAGACCTTCTATCAGCTACAGGGTTATGATGCTTCGGATCTTTGAAATCCCAAAAGGTAGCTGGTTTATTTGGATTAGAGGTTTTTTTGAAAGCTTTACCGAATATCATCCAACCCACAAGAAACATCCACAGGGCATTTATTATAATAAAAGGTATGGGATTATGTAATGGGTTAAACCTATTTTTCCAATACTTTTTACCAGCTTTCTTGAAATTCTTAGCTAACCAGAAAGTTTCAAGAGGAGCTGCAAAAAATATGATGAGGAATAAGATGTTCTCTCCCCAAAACTGTAAAAAACCTTTTGTTACGTTTTCTAAGCTTTCCGAGTATCCCCTAAACTTTAGGTTCCTATCAAATATAAGTCTCATCTGTTGTTCTTGTTAATCAGTGTATAAAGAAAATAAGGAGTAATCAACCATACTGTAAGAAAGTGGAAGATGATACCAGATATCCTGTCTGGAGCATCATGTATCTTCATTCCAGATTTTTCTTGATGGTACGTAAAGAAGATAGCTGGGATTATACATATAGCGTATATTATAATAAATGCCCAGAAAATGGTCCGTGAAATGAGATGAATTAAGTTCATAGTATCCTAGACATTTTACGTTCAACTTTTTCCAAGAACTCAAGGTTCTCCGAATTACTAATCATCTCTTGGCAACTCATTAAAGCAATATTATTTCTGAGCTTATCATAGGTATTTGCAAAGCCTTTCTTGAATAGATAAGCTTTCCAGATACGTTCTGTCTCTCCAGTACCGTACTTCCAGGCTTTCGAAATAGAAGTAAATGAGAGAGTTTTAGCCCTATTCCTTCTTTTCTTTTCTCTTTCCTCAATAGCTTCTCTGTAATCTGCTCGATGGAAAGCACCATCTTTTCCTAAGGTACGGTGTAAAACAACTCCGTTGCCTAATTTAACTTGGGATTTTTCTTTGTCGACCTGAACCACTTTAGTTAGTTCCATTATTGTACTTCCATCCCAGTAAAGTACTTGGTCCTCCAGTTTTAGTTTGTCCATATAAATTAAAATTAAAAACGGTTTATTAAATTTTTTGCAAATATAGTAATAAAAAATTGATATTGCAATAAACCTCCTGAACTACTTAAGAAACCTCTGAGGATATCATCAGGAGTAAGAGAGTTTATATAATAATTATAGTGCTTATAATGCCATATATACAAGGTAGTATAGCAATACCTTCAGATCATTCATAAATATATGTATATACATATATTTACTAACATTAAAGTTATAATCAGTATGCAAGTAACGAGAGAACAACTTATTTATTGTGGAGTTAGTTCTGTAAAAGCTGGAACTTATGCTCCTATTATTAGTAATTTTTCAGATGAATTTGGCATTACTAATAAGATGAGAATGGCCCATTTCCTTGCTCAAGTTCTTCATGAGAGTGGTCGTTTCTGTTATGTTAAAGAGTTAGCCAGTGGAGCTGCTTATGATACCGGTCGTAAAGCTATAGCTCTTGGTAATACTCCTCAAGCAGACGGTGATGGTCAACTGTACAAGGGTAGAGGTTTGATTCAAATCACAGGAAAGAACAACTATAGAGCTTGTGGGGAGTTCTTTAATCAAGATTTCCTCAGACACCCAGAGTTGTTAGAGAAACCTGAATGGGCTTTCAAATCTGCAGGATGGTTTTGGCTGAAACATGGGCTAAACTCTTTAGCAGATCGTGATGAGTTAACTAAAATCACAAGGAGAATCAATGGTGGTACTAACGGTTTGAGCCAACGATTAGCTTATCTCGGTAAGGCTAAGCGAGCTTTAGGCTTAACTAAAAGTAATTAGGATGAGAAAACTGAAGGTATTGGGAGTTTCAGCAGGGCAAGGAGCTCTGCTGTTCCCGTTTTTAGGAGATAAGAAGTTCAAAATAATCGCCAACATAGAATCGAGGGGAGTTTTTCATACTCCAAATGAAGAACAGTGGCGTAAGAATTTTAGAAAAATACCCTTTGATAGGACTTTTGAAAACCTTTACAGTCAAGATATCACCGTAGATGTGATAGTTTCTTCTCCAGACTGTGGAGCTTCTTCAGTGATGAGACTTTCTAAAGTTAAAACTTTAGGAAACCCAGAGCAGAATAAGTCATTAAACATGGTAATAGAAGCCATACAAAAGTATCAGCCTAAGGTATTTCTGTTAGAAAATCTACCGAGGTTAGTTACTTTACTACCTGAGGAGTTTTTGAATAAAGCCTTACCTAATTATGAGTTCACTTACCATCAAAGGTCGGTATCTGATTATGGTAATTCTCAAAAATCAAGGAAAAGGTTAGTGATTATAGGAGTTAAAAAGAGCTCTAAGAAATTTCTTAACTTATTCAATGAAGTATTTCAAGTAAAAAGTCCACAGCTTACTAGAAATTTACTGGAGGTATCTCAGTTTAAGGGAAATGAAAGTAATTATATGCCGCCTCTAGATAAGACTTTAGCAATGTATGACTACAGGAAACTTCCTAACAAGGATGTTCTTACTGTGAAACAAGTACATAAGCTATGGAAGAAGGATTTCAAAGATGAAAAGAAATGGCCTATCAAGACAGCCAAGATGAGTACTTTGCCAGGAGTTTATAGATTAGAGATTGATAAAGCTCCTCTTACTTTACGTCCTGCTGACAGACAGTTCAGACCAGATGGGTGGCCATTAGGGATAGAGGATTTCAAAAATATCATGGGATTTCCCAAGGAATTTAAGATTTATATGGACCAATCTAGGTACCTTTATTGGTTAAATAAGGCCCGGTATACGATTGCCAAAGGTAGCGTTTATGAGGTTGGGATTTGGTTCAAAAATTGCCTAAAAAGGTCTGCCTTTTTCAATTAACTCATCCCTCGTATATGCGCGTGTTACGAAATATATACCACTAAAAGTATATATTTCTAACTATATATACGCTTTAGGGGTGGGAGATATCAAACAAACAAATACAATCAAATCAAGGATCTCAGCTCGGTAAACCTCGCTGAGGAAAATCCCGGGTCGGGATTTTCAGATAAGTCCTTTAACCCATAAAACCAGAGAATATGAAAACATTATCTCGGATCATTAGATTTATTCAAGGCCATCCAGTAATAATTTTAACCTTGTTCGTTATTTTACTAGGAGCAACTATTTACCTTTGTTTTCGGAATTATGATCTGAAACATCAACTCAGTCGATATCAGCCGAACATCAATTCTTCGATTCAAGTAGTTTCTACTACGAAGAATGCAAAAGGAAAAGAAGTTCCGTTCACGACTACCATTGCTGCAACAGAAAATAAGTTCACGACAGTTCCCAGTTATACAGGGATAACTCAACCAAGTAGAATCTTGTATTGGAACTCCAATATCTCTACTCGCTCAAATCAACCCGTCGGAATGCCAACGACGTCATCAGGAGAAGGCACGGTACCTACAGATAGTTCCCTCGGAAGTTTTTACTTCAGAGATTTTACGTCAAACCCTTCCTTACCTGCTGGATGGAGTTCTGATCAAGATTCCTTGGTTCAGTTTTTATTAGATAGGAAATCATTAGAGCTTTCATTTTATAATCATGGTGTCCAGAAGTACTTAACGAAGACTTATCCTTTGGATTTGGAACGTTATAAATACAACTGGACACCGTCGTCTGGTTTAACCTACGACAATAAACGTATGCTGATGATAGGTCCATATCTATCGGCTAAGTATCTGGTATTTCATAAGATACCTACCTTAAGTGCTGGAATACAATTCAAGACCAGGAAAATAGATTATAACATCGGAATCTTTTCATCCTATGATGAACGGTTTAATAGACCTTTCCAAGTAGATGCTGAGGTTTCAGTAACATACAGGTTTAAGAAATGGCTAAAATAAGTACAGAAAATGCTTCAGGCTTAACTAAGGAACAGGTACAGATTCTAGCAAAAGTAGTTCAAGATGTATTCTTCTTTAGTACTTTCTGTTATGTAGTCCATCCTGTAAGAGGTAAAGTTCACTTTAATCTCTATCCTTTTCAGAAGGCTGTTTTATATCAGTTTGTCCTAAAACAATTCAATATCATCCTGAAGTTTAGGCAGGCAGGTATCACAGAGCTTATCTCAATGTATTGTCTTTGGTTAGCGATGTACCATCCTAACAAAAAGATTAACATTATCTCCATTAAAGACACTACTGCTAAGAAGGTGCTTAAGAAGATTAAGTATATGTACAAGAATCTTCCTTGGTATCTTCAAGTACCTATCGTAAACGGTCGTTCAGGAGAATATGGCTCTGCTTCAATGATAGAGTTTAATAATGGCTCTTTCATAGAATCCATACCTACTTCTTCGGAAGCAGGTCGTTCTGAATCTCTGTCACTTCTGGTAATCGATGAGGCAGCTATCGTAAGGTGGGCCTCACAAATTTGGGCTGCTGCTTTTCCTACTCTATCTACTGGTGGTTCTGCTATAGTAAACTCTACGCCTTATGGAATTGGTAATTTCTATCACTCCTCTTGGGTAGATGCTATTGCAGGAGGTAATCCATTTAACCCTATTCGCTTGTACTGGCGAATGCACCCTGAACGGGATGATAACTGGTATAATCAGATGTCTGCTGCTCTAGGTCCAAAGAGAACTGCCCAGGAGATAGATGGAGACTTCTTATCATCAGGTAATACTGTATTTGATCTGTGGGATATTAAGGCTATCGAGGACTGCTTATCTGATTGGCCTATAATTAAACGTAGGTACAACGGTCAGTATCTTCAATTCCTTGAACCAGAGCCAGATAAAGAGTACTTCATTGGAGCTGACGTTGCAACAGGACGTGCTTCTGACTACTCTTCATTTACCGTGATGGATAAGCCTGGAGAAGAACAAGCAGTGTACAAAGGTAGGATGTCTGTAGATAAGTATGCAAAACTTTTAGGAGATACTGGTAAGTTATATAACTATGCCACTTTAGCTCCTGAATCTAATGATATTGGTTTAGCAGTTACTTCTATGTTACAGACTGAAGGTTATCCTAAGTTGTACTATTATCAGAAGATGGTGAAAAAGAAAGGTAGGTCTAAACCAGAGGTTGATAAATCTCCTGGGTGGATGACTACAAATAAAAATAGGCCAGTGATTATTGATGGTTTAGAAGCTGACGTTAGAAATGATGTAGTAACTATCAAGGATCCTTTCTTTGTCTATGAGGCTCGTACATTCATATATGATGGTTTAGGTAGACCTGTTGCTATGGGTAAACATAAGATGAATCGTGAATCTGATGACTCTCTAACCACAGATGTATATGCTGACGATGATATTATGGGAAAAGCAATATGTAATCATATTAGAAAAGGTAAACAAAACATAATTATACAACCACGATGAGAATTTTTGGATTAAACTTCTCGGTAACTAGAGGGGCTCCTCCACCGATTCAAGAGGAAAGGGAAGAGAGGAAAACCTCAGTTACTGGGATTGATCCGGGCAGAGTATCTGCTCCGGACAATAACTTGAACGGTATGCTTTACACGTTAAGGGACTTCACACAAATGGTGAATCCCTCTTTTCGTGTTGAAGTTATCCAGCTTATTCGGGATCTATATAAAGTAAATCCCGACATGGGTAAGGGTATGACTGATATGATGGAGCTGACTAATACAGGCCATCAAGTTCAATTTCCAAACAACTCCGACAAGGAAGCTATGGCTATGAATGATCATCTAAACAAAGTCACTAAGAAGTGGTCGAATTACACTGCTGGTATAGATGGTTTGGTAAATAAGATGATTGCTCAGTTATTTGTTGGAGGAGCTATCTCAGTAGAGGGCGTACCTAATGAAGACTTAAGTGGACTATCCACCATAGTTTTCGTTAAGCCTGATACGATAGTTTTCAAGAGGGAGCTGAATGGAGTATATCAACCATACCAACACTCTGCTGGGAACAATCTACTAAAAGGTAATCATGATGACTACATTAAGCTAAATACTCAGACTTATAAATATGTAAGTTTGATAAATGACACTGATGAGCCCTATGGAATACCTCCTTTCATGACTGCTTTGGATTCTCTGAAAACTCAAGCCGATATGAAGGTGAATATCAAACATATCATGGAGAATGCTGGTATTCTAGGTTTCATGGAAGCTCTTATAGAGAAACCTGCTCAAATGGCAAATGAGAATATCAATATGTATGAGCGACGGCTTGATAGAGATCTCAAAAGATTGAAGGTACGGCTGAAGGATGGCATGAAGGACGGCTTGGTAGTAGGTTATAAAGATGATCACGAATTCAAGATGAATTCTACTACTAAGGATATGAGTAACCTTGATAAACCGTGGACTATGAACCAACAATCCATAGCTAATGGTTTAGGTATCAATAATTCACTGATCGGAGTAACTACTTCTACAACAGAAGGTGGGGCAGGTATAAACTTGTCTAAATTACTCTCCCAGTTGAAAGTTATTCAGATGCTTCTCAGTCATGTATTGGAATTTCTTTATTCACTAGAACTGCGCTTAGCTGGTTTTAATAATAAAGGTATAAAGATACTTTGGTATCCTGCTACAGTTTCTGATGATGTAAAGATTCAACAGGCTAAACAGTACAAAGTACAGAACTTAAATGCCCTGTACAGAGATGGTATTATCTCTCTGCTCAAGTATGCACAGGAAATGGGTTATGATCAACCTGATCAAGATGAACCTCGAGTAGATATCAATGAGCAAGTGAATGGTAAAAATAAAATTGGGATTCAAGACGATAAACGTCAAGATGATAAATCTAAATCTGCTAGAAGAAGTAGAGATAAGAAAAACCCAAACCCTAAACGTAAAGATCAAAATCCACAACCAAGATGACAAAATTTGTTACAAAAAGAAACAAGTCCCAGTTAGATTCAATGATAATCGGCTGTGGACACTCGATTATGGTAGGCCATGTGCCTGAGGTAATTCAAGAGAAAGATAATTTGGTAAAGCTTACCGAAAACTTCTTCTCATGGGGAAACACTAATCAGGATTCTGTACAGTCTTTGGGTTTTTGGTCGGATATCGATTATAACACTTATTACCCTGATCTGAAGCTTGAGGATCTTGCTCCTAAGGAGAATGAGTTCATTACTCCTATGTTCCGTCTTCTTTCTGAAACGATAGTTAGTAAGAACTACAACCCTACTGACTTCAGTAAGAATGGAGTACTTAAGGCTTCAATGAAATTACTTCTGGGGCAGACTGTTAATTGCGATCATGAGACGGACATCGGTAATGCTATCGGTGCTGTATCTAAGGTTGTTTGGCAGGATGCCTATAAAGACGGTAACTTCGTGATCCCTGGAGGTATAAATGGTGTACTTAAGATCGATGGTAAGGCTAATCCTCGTATTGCTAGAGGAATCCTTATGGATCCGCCATCAATCCATAGTAACTCTGTAACAGTCCAGTTCAGATGGGATAAGTCACATCCTGAAATGGAAGATTCAGATTTTTGGGAGAAGTTAGGTACATATGATTCTAAAGGTAACATGATCCGTAGGATAGTTACTGAAGTAGTACGGTACCTGGAAACTTCTCTTGTATCTCACGGAGCAGATGCCTTTGCTCAGAAGATAGGAGAAGATGGAAAGATTGTAAACCCTGAGTTTGCTAAGCGTACTTGGAACTCTTACGAGGAGTACCAAGGGGATAAAGCTAAGCAATACTTTTTTATGGATAATAAATCTTATAACTTTGTTGAGGGAGACAATACTCGGCAAGCAATAATTGAAAACCAGGATTCACCAGAATCAAAAAAAGTAAATAACAACATGAATCAAGAACTGAAAGAATTTCTAGAGAAGCTGTTCAATAAGAACATGCTTACTCTCGGTGAGGGTAAGGAAGCTACTCAGGAAGAGGCAATTTCACTAATCCAGTCTCTGGTATCCGAGAAAGCTTCTTTGGCTGAGCAGGTTAATACTCTGACCACTGAAAAAACTCAGCTTTCTGAAAAGGTTACCCAGTTGACTACCGAGAATGCTTCTCTGAAGGAGATGGCAGATCTTGGTAAGAAGAGGGTAGCTGCTCTAAGGGAGGCTGTAGTAGCGAACTACAAGAAGATCCAAGGCGATCAATTCGACGAGAAGGATCCAGTATTTATCATGCTCAATGCAGATACAACTCCTTTGGTAACTCTGGAGGGGCTGAACAAGAACTATGAGCAACGTCTGAACGAACTGTTCCCAATGAAGTGCTCTCATTGTGGTTCTAAGGATATCAGTCGTGCTTCTTCAATAGAAGAGCCAACTAATCCGGAAGATACTACTAAGAACTCTGAGGTAGTAGATAATGCTACGGCAACTTCATCTATCCTTGCTCGTAAGAATCGTTATCAGGGTTAGTAAAGAAAGTAATAACATTAAAAATATTAGAAAATGAATAAGAACGTTCCTTTGACGCTCGGTGGAGAACTTACTCCCCGTACAGTGATTTATAAACATGAATCACACAAACTGCATCAGGCCTTCGTTCCAAAGCTCAAGGAAAAAGGTAGTACTGAGCGAGTTCAGATCCTCAAATCTCAACCAGTGGCTATTACGGCTGAGGGTGAAATAGAGGTCTATACTGGAGCAGATGGTCAGATTTATCTAGGCATTGCTGTAACAGACAGTATCAACCCTGCCTATAAAGCTACTCGTAACTACCCCATCGAGGTAACAGTTATGGTTGAGGCTTTTGCCCTCTGTAATTATGTAGCTAAGGCTGCTATGAGTTGTGGTTATGTGAAACCGACCGGTGATACCGTAAACAATCATTTTATTCAAGTAGAGGAATCTAAGGATGAGACGAAGTTCATCTGTATCGTTCCTGCTGATGAGGAGAATGATATTGTTCAGGTTCTCATAAAATAATCTATAACCCTAAATAAAAAGAAAAATAAACATTAAATATAAAGATTATGGCTGAACCAAATAAAACTATTGATCTCAGCAAGTTTAAGGCTGAGGACTTTATCAAAGATCTTAAGGGCATGGTCCAGTTCATGGATGCTGCTCGTGCAGGAAATAAAGATACCGTCTGTACAGAGATTTCTCTTGAGGAGATGGTTAAAGAGAAATACGGTATTTCTCAGGCTGACTTCTTTGAGAAGATCGGAATCAATCCTCGTATGACTACAATGCAGAACATCTTCACTATGCCTAATGAGGGCATTCGGTGGATTGTTCCAGAGATCATCCGTGCTGCTATCGTACTCGGAATTCGTAAGGCTCCTTTCTATCCAGAGATTATTGCTCATGATGAGCATGTAGGTGGTCTCCAGGTAACTATGCCTCACATCAACATGTCAGATGCTGCTCCTGCCAAGATTAACGAGGCAGAGACTATCCCATTGGGAGATATCTCTTACGGAGAGAAGCAGGTATCAATCTTCAAGATTGGAAAGGGCTTCAAACTTACCGATGAGGTTCGTGATTATGTATCTCTCGATGTTCTCGGTATCTATCTGCGTGACTTCGGTATCCAGCTTGGCTATGCACTTGATGCTATGGCTATGGATGTTCTCCTTAATGGTAATATGACAGACGGTTCGGAATCTGCTCCTGTAATCGGTGTATATGATACCACTAAGGGTATTCAGTACCGAGACCTTCTCCATCTTTGGGTACGTGCTTCTCGTTTGGGCCGTAACTACCAGAACATTATTGGTGGTGAGGATCAGGCAATCGAAATGCTTGATCTGCCAGAGTTCAAGAAACGTGAACAGGGTACTACTCAGGCTACTTTGAATATCAAGAGCCCAGTACCTAACCAGGCTAGTTTCTACATTCATCCGGGAACTCCAGATAACCAGTTGCTGCTGGTAGACAGGGCTGCTGCTATTATCAAGCTGACTGCTAAGGAGTTGATGCTTGAATCTGAACGAATCGTTTCGAATCAAACCCAAGCAACATATGCTACTCTGACAACAGGTTTCTGCAAGATGTATCATGATGCTGCTGTGCTTTTGGCTTCGGATAAGAAGTTCACGGAATTTGGTTTCCCAAGTTTCATGACTATTGATCCGTTCCTTCACGTTGGTCTGGAATAATCTTCATCCAACAATTCATCAAATAAGAGCCTCTGCTTAATAGTGGAGGCTCCTATTTCACTCAAACAGTGTTTAATTTTAATAAGTTTCAATAATGGGAAAAAATAAGAACAAAGCCGCCGAACGTTGGGTCACTTTAGGTGATAGTGCATACAGCTTCTATGATGCTTCAACAGGCATTCAGGTTACTAAAGGCGAAAAGAAAAAGTTGACACCTCGTCAGCTGAACTCTCCAAAGATCAAGAGGGCTCTACACAACGGTCATCTTCAGTATGCTGTAAACGATAACTCTCCAAAGGTTGATAAATACGATGAGGAAGTTGTCGAAGGTATGAAGGCTCGTTTTGAAGAGATGGTGCTTACCGGTATGGAAGCCAGTAAGATAGCTTCTGCTTTCTCTGATGAGGAGGTAGATAAGATCGCTGGTGAATATGGGTTTACTAGAGGTAAGGATGAGGCTTCAGTAGCTGTAATCCAGTCTATCATCGATTCTGAGTTCGAAGGTAAAGAGTAAAATCTTATGGACAATCTAGACTTTCAATACAGGATAGATGGTCTAGAGGTTTCATTTACAGTAACGTCTAAAGTCCCAGCCAAAGCTATCCTTGACTGGGACTTTGGTGATGATAAGGCTGACTACAACGTTAGACAACCAAGTCATATATATGAAAAATCTGGATTCTATACTGTAACCTTAAATGCTGCATCTACTACCGATGGTTATGATCAGACTGTTCAGAGAATGATCGTCATCTCTGATGTAGCTAAAACTCATTTGACTGATAGTATCTACAATCTGATTAACGAGTTCATCCCTCATGAATTATCTAAGCCGATGAACCATAATCAGAAGGCTCTCTATATCAACAAATGGCAATTATACATCCATCCTTTGGTAGACCGTCCAGAGGGAAAAGAAATTCCAATCGAAGAATATAATAATGAGTTATATTATGAGGGACTAGAGAATCAGCTAATAATGGAATTGGCTGCCTGGGATTATCTTAATGTAAAGATATTAAATATCTTAACTGGAACCGGCCAATATCTAAAGGACCTTACTTCTATAGGAGGTACTGATGATGATGGCTTTGAAGGAACCAGAGGGGATAGAGTAAGGAGAATCCAGACAGGCCCAACTGAAGTAGAATACTACGATTCATTATCTGAGGCTACTTCAGCTCTGTTTAAGGCTTATTCTCAAGCGGTTAAACCTGGAGGTATAATGGATGAACTTCGGAAGAACTTATGTATGCTTGCTCAAAGACTAAGTATCTACTTACCTTTCTGCGATCAGCCATATCATCCGGTGGTACCGTTTGTTGTAAATCGAAGAAATCCTGGACCGTTAGGTGGACCTAACCCAACTGCTCCATTAAATCGAGGAGAAAGTGTAACAATAATACCAAGGAGGCGTAAATGAGTAAAGAAGGAAAACACTTAGTTAGTAACAAATCCTGGGATAGATACAAAAATCATGTGAAAAGATTCCTTGAGAAAGATGCTGGTAGACAAACCATTATATGGGCTAAACATGTTAACCAGCTTCTTACTCATGGTGAAGACAAAATACCTCGTTACAGACGTATAGAGATTGAGGCTCTTTGCTATTATAATGCCTTCAGGAATTGGCCGATAAACGTTCAGTCAGTATCTGGAGAAACAGATGAAGAGAATCTATCAATCTTGATATCCAGAGATTATATTGAGAAGTTGAATGGAGGGATCTATTGGAAGAAGGTTGTTACTGATACTGGAGCTCCTACTGATGGCTATTGGGACTTTAACTGGTCCGAAGATAGATTCGTTATCAATGGAATAACATATAAACCTAGTGGAGATACTAATGTAGCTCAAGCTAAAGACGAGGCTTTGGTTTTCTTAATTATTCTGAAGCGAGATAGGGACACTGAACTAAAATATATATAGGTTATGGCAAAATTCATCCAACTACGATGGGTAAAGGTAATGAACAAGGGAAATACTCCTGACGGGTACTACTTTGAATCTAACCTTGTGAAACTGAACAGCTCAGCTGATATTCAGGTTCAGCTTCCTGAAAGGGATGTAGAGATAAGCTATCTCCTCAGTTTATCTGGCGAGAAGTTTGTATCTATAGCACATGATTATTTTGCTGAACTTCACATTAGACCTATACCTGTTAAGGGTAACGGTCAGATTGTTAAGTTTAGAATGAACAAGCTCCCAGAATACTCCGTAATCGTGGGAGACGATATCGAGGATGCCGGAGATACTGATCCTGATAATCCCGAAGATGTTACCAATGGTTTTGCTGGGTCTGAAGGTGAATACTTTAGAGGCAAAAATTCTGAGATATTTGCTGGTAAAAATTCTTAAATAATAAAGAAAAACATGTACATTTCAAAATACTATACAACCGAGGAGATAGATCAAAGACTTCTTCAAGGGTACTATGATGATTTTGTTAAAGCCGGCTTTGTAGGTAGCAAGGATGAGTTTTGGAAATTTGTCCTTTCTATTGCAGACTGTGTAAAGAAAGAACATGGTAAGGGCCTGTCTACAAATGACTTCACTAACGAGTTGCTCGAAAAACTGAACTCCATTGAAAAGGGAGCTAAAGCTGTCACAAAGATTTCTCAGCTTGAGAACGATCTCCGTTATCAGACTGAAGATGATGTAAAGCAGGCTATCAAAGACCTTATCGGAGGTGCTTCAGATGCTCTTGATACCTTAAAGGAATTAGAGGAGGCTCTTGGTGGAGATCCAAACTTTGCAAATACCATCACTAACAAACTAACCGAGGTTAATAACAAGTTGATTGATGAGATTTCCAGGGCTAAGCAAGTAGAGAATGGACTTGCTGCTTCTCTTGAATCTCTAAAGAGTAAACTTGAGAGTGTCAATGAAGGTATTCTCAAACACGTTGAGGATACTAAGGCCAGTCTGGAAGGACAGATAAAAGAAGTAAGTAATAAAACTTCTGAGAATAAAGATGCTATCAAGAAGGTAGAAACTTCTTTAGCTAATGAGGTTGCTAAGACAAGGGAATATTCAAAGAATCTGGCAGATCAAGAGAAAGAACGTGCAACTGCTGCAGAAAAACTTAATGCAGATAGTATACATGCTCTAGAGAATACCCATATTACTGATAAAGCTGCCTTAGAATTAAAGATTTCATTAGAAACTTCCGAAAGGAAATCTGCAATTAAATCTTTAGAGGATTCGCTCTCTGCAGAAAAAGAAGCTCGTAAAGAGGAAGATGAAGCCTTACACAGTAGGATCAACAAGGAAATAGAAGATCGTAAAGAGGGAGATAAAGAATTAAGGGAATCACTTAAGGCTAATCAAACCTCAGTAACTGATCTGGAAGGAAAACTTAATAAGGAAACCGAAGATCGTAAAGAGGCAGATAATAACTTACATAATGATGTAAGTACTGAGAGAGAAGAACGTAGATCAGAGGATAGATTCCTTGAAAATAAAATAACCCTTTTAGAAAAGGAATTAGGTAAAGAGGTTTCGAAAAGAATGAACGATATCTTTGACCTAAATCTCAAAACTGACCATATTAGGGACAACCTGGATAAGAAGAAGGTAGATAAGGTCGAAGGTAAGGGTTTATCAACTAATGACTTTTCTGATATCTATAAGAAAAAGCTGGATGAGATTGAGGAAGGAGCTCGTAAGATAGAGAGAACTTCTCAGCTTATCAATGATTCGGATTTCCAGACTTCAGAGCAGGTTAAAGTTCTGATGGATCAGGTAATGAAACAAATTATCGCTGGAGCTCCTGATGCACTTGATACACTTAAGGAATTAGCTGAAGCTATCGGAGATGATAAGAATTTTGCAGGTACCATCACTAATAAGATAACTAAGCTTGCAGAACAACTTAATGCTGAAAAAGAACGCTCAACTGCTGCCGAGAATACTCTCAAAGAGAAAATCAATGAGGAGAAAGAAAGAGCTACCACCATTGAGAATAATCTTAAAGCAAGTATCCTTGAGGAGGCTAATAACCGCAAGGCTGGTGAAATACTCTTAAGACAGGAGATTGGAAAGAACAAGGATGAGCAGGGTAAAGTAAATAAGGAACTAAAAGACAGTATCACCAACCTTGGTAATAGCATAAAGGATGGTAACAAAGATCTTTTAGGAAAGCTTCAAACTAATACTGCAGCTATCCAAAGAAATCTTCAACTTATCCAGGGCTTGGAGAAAGGACTTAGTGAGGCTAAAGAGTTTTTCAAAGGCCGGTTGGATGCTGAAACCCAACAACGAGTAGATGCAGATGAAGCTCTGAAAAATGAGATTATTAAAGCAGTAGATGGTTATACTAAGGCTATTGGAGATCTTAAGCAAACTTTAGAAGGTGCATTAGAAACTGAAAAGGCTGCCCGGATTGATGCTGATAACAAGCTTCAAAAGAATATTGAGAATGTAGCTAATGATCTTCAGGAAGAGAAGTCACAGCGTAAGACAGATTATGAGGTTATTCAGAATAATCTTGATGCTGAAGCTAAGGTTCGTGAAGAGGGATATAATGCTAATAAACAGGCTATTGAAGCAGAAGCGGCTGCTAGAGAAGAAGCTGATAAAGCATTAACTAAAGCTATCGAAGATGAGGCTAAAGATAGAGAAGCTGCTGATGGAGCATTAAGTGTTAGGATCAATGATGAAAGGATACGTAGGGAAAGGGCAGTTACATTTTTAGACGGTAAGATCAATAATGAAACTGCTATTAGAGAAGCAGAAGATACAAAATTAACCAAAGCTATCAAAGATGAAACTACTGCTAGAGAAGCTGCTATCGAAAAAGAAGCTGAGGCTAGAGAAGCTGCTAAGGAAGCATTAAATAAAGCTATTAAAGATGAGGTTAAAGCTAGAGAAGCTGC